>Ga0272449_1000070_pt1 | contig 136337 bp, 130 predicted proteins | sample YNPCB0241_FD_198679 | JGI IMG/M metagenome (GOLD analysis project Ga0272449, IMG submission 198679) | Hot spring sediment microbial communities from Yellowstone National Park, WY, United States - YNP-CB-024-1 | ecosystem: Environmental > Aquatic > Thermal springs > Hot (42-90C) > Sediment...
TCCTGATTTTAAATTAGTGGAGGAATTAGTTAAAAAAGTGGATATACCAGTAATATTAGAAGGAGGAATATGGACTCCGGAAGATGTAAAATATGCTTTTCAGTGTGGAGCTTATGCTGTGGTCATTGGTACAGCTATTACTCGTCCCCATATTATTACAAAAAGATTTGTAATAGCAAGTAAAAATATTGAGGAAATATATAAAGATGAAGAATGAGGTCTCAGCTCTAAATTTATTAAAGAGCATATATCCCTCTCTCTCAAAAAAGGAGAAAGAAATAGCTAAATATATTATTGAAAATACCTCAAAAGTAATTTATTTGTCTATAACAGAGTTATCAGATATTTGTAAAACAGGAGATGCTACTATAATAAGGCTTGCTCAGAAATTAGGGTATCGTGGTTATCAGGAGTTAAAACTTGCTTTAGCAAAAAGTTTGGTAAGTCCTGAATTAGAAATTTTGGAAGATGTAAGGCCTGAGGATGATCTTATTACTATTATTCAAAAAATTAGATCAAGGAATATAAAAGCAATTAATGATACTACAGAGATCGTAGATTTAGAAAATTTGTCTAAGGCTATAGATTTAATTGTTAATGCTAGAAAGGTAGAATTTTATGGGGTAGGAGCTTCTGGTGTTACTGCGTTGGATGCAAAATATAAATTCTTAAGAATTGGAATTTTATGTGATGCCTTTACTGATCCTCACCTCCAAGCTATGTCTGCCGCCTGTCTCACATCAGAGGATGTAGCAGTAGGAATATCTCATTCGGGAGCCACAAAAGATACTGTTGATTCTTTAAGAATAGCTAAAAATTCTGGAGCAAAAACTATTTGTATAACAAATTTTTCCCGTTCCCCCATAACAGAAGTTGCAGATTTAGTCTTACTTACTTCTTCCCCTGAGGCCCCATTAACTAGTGGAGCTATTAGATCTAAAATAGCTCAACTTCACGTTTTGGATTTACTTTTTACAGGGGTAGCTATGCGGATTGCTAAAAAGGCTGGAGAATATACTGAAAAAACTGCAAAAGCAGTCCTAGAGAAGCTATATTAAAAAGAGGGTAAATTATGCTCTTTTTAGGAATTGATGGTGGACAGACAAAAACATTATGTATTATAGGAGATGAAAAGGGGAATATTCTTTCCTTGGGAAAAGGAAGAGCACTAATTCATATTCTTTCTCCAGAGGGGCCTAAAATTGCAGAGAAAGCTTTTAAGGAAGCTGTAGAGTCTTCTACTTCCTTTCTTGGAGAAAATTTTGAAATTGAGGTAGCTTTTTTGGGGCTTACAGGGGTTCCATATTCAAATTCTGAAGAAGCAAGAATTTTTGAGAAAATAGCACAAAAAGTGATTAAAGCAAAAAAAATATTTATAGATAGCGATCCTGCTATTGCCTTAGCAGGAGCCTTTTCAGGAGGTCCTGGTATTATAGTTATTGGAGGAACAGGATCAGTATCTTTAGGATATGATGGTGAAAAATATGCAAGATGTGGAGGCTTTGGGTATCTTTTTGGAGATGAAGGGGGAGGGTTTCAGATAGCTTTACAAGGATTGAAAATTGCTCTTAAATTTGAGGATGGATGTCATCCATATACCCTTATAAGAGAAAAGATTTTAAAGGATTTTAATTTTTCATCTATAGAAGAAATCGTGAGAAAATATTATTCAGGAAAAATAGAAAGATCAGAAATTGCCCAGATGACAAGAAGTATAAGAGAAGCTGCAGAAGAAGGAGATAAGTATGCAAGAGAAATTCTTTTTAATGCAGGATTAGAGCTTTCAAGACTTTGTGATTGTGCTTATAAAAAGCTAAATTTCAAAGATAAAGTTTTTGTTTCTGGTATGGGAGGAGTATTTAATATTTCCTTTGTCAAAGAAAGTTTTATGAAAAATTTAGATTCCCCAAAATATATTTTAAAAGAACCTGATTTTCCTAGTATAGTTGGAGCATTAATAAAAGCTTATCAAATGGCTGATATAGAAATAAATGAAGAGATAAAGAAAAATCTTAAAAAGCTAAGTTTTTAAAGAAAGGAAAGAGAAAAATAAAGGCTGTATATTTTGCAGAAAGTATACTAAGATATTTAGCTGGTTCTTTTTTCCCTCATTGATGATTAAATCTTCAAAATTATGATGAGTTTTAGCTTTTCTTAATATGCCTAAAATTTTACTAGTTTTAGATATATTATTCTTTCCCTCCCCCATCCTTGAATATAGTTAGAAAATCTGAAAAAGGGAACATTAAGTTTCTTAATTATACCAAGGATGACAAGAACAGAGTTTATCTTTACTTATCTCTATATACTGGTACCTATGTCTATAACTATTTGGAAAACTTTGAAAATAATTTATTGAAAAATACCTAATATTTGTGATATAAATTAAAATTAGAGCGTGATAATTAAAGGGAAGGGGATATTTTAAAAGAGGAATGAAATTAAGAAATAAAATCTTTTTATTCTACGCTGGAATATCTCTTATATTTTTTATTCTTATAGAAATAATATTTATAAGCATTATAAAGCATGAATATTTATTAATTTTCAATAAAGAGATTGAAAACTACGTAAATACATATATAGCAAGTAGAATTAACAAGGACTCAAAAGATATAAATACTGGAAGAGCCTTTGAAACTAACTTTTATTTTGGCAAAATTGAGGGAATTATAATTCAAGAAAATGTTAATAGCATAAAACTTAGCCTAAATACAGATTTTGAAAGATTACCTGAAGATATATTGATTAAAGATAAAAGTTCATTTCTTGATTTGAAGAACCATAAGTATTACTATATATATTCAAATAAGAGCAATAATTCAAAGCTAATTCTCAGTTTTAATACCCATCCCTTTGAAGAAAGATTTTTAAAAGCTACTTTTTCCTTCTCAATTCCCCTTATAACACTTCAAATTTTTTTCATTTTGTTATTTTATTACTCCATGAAGCATACTTATGTTAAACCATTAGAAGAATTAGCCCAAAGCCTTTCTCAAGATAATTCCATAAACATAAATAGGGACAAATTCTTTAATAAAAAGGATGAAATAGGTGATCTCTCAAGAAAAATATTTGATTTCGAAAGCTCTTTAAGAAATATCATTATTACTCAAGAGGAAACTATAAAAAATCAAGAAAAATATCTGAACTTACTTCTTAAATTTATCTCTGAATTTAATCTCTCTAAAAAATCTATAGATGTCATTAATGTCATACTTAAATTTTATAATCCTGATTTTCCAGTAAAAATTTATGATATATATCTTGAAAAATCCATAACAAAAGAGGAACTATATCAAAATTTACAAATCTTGAGCAAGGAAGAGGCAAAAGAAATATTTGATATGCTAATATTTCTAAAAGACAACAAACTATTTACATATCATGACCTTAAATTCTTTTGTAAAAATATACCTGAGGATTATGTATTAATTCCATTAAGAACAAGTGAAAGACTTTATGGCTTTATAAGTATTTCTATGATAACTTCTAACGATTTACAAGATACCTTCATTTCTATCTTATATCATCTTACAATAGCCTTAGAAAATACCCTTTTATATGAATACACTGAAAAATTATCAACAACTGATCCCTTGACAGGTGTCTTTAACAAAAGAAAATTTGATGAAATCCTTGAAAATGAAATAAAAAGAGCTCAAAGATTTAAACATCCTTTAAGTATACTCTTTATTGATATAGATCATTTTAAAAACATAAATGACCTTTATGGACATATAGTGGGAGATTCCTTTTTAAAAGAAGTTGCCCTCTTTCTATTAAGAAATACTCGTTCTATTGATAGCATAGGAAGATTGGGAGGAGAAGAATTTGCTTGTATATTACCTGAAACTAATTTGGCATCAGCCTATAATGTAGGAGAAAAAATGAGAGTAAAATGGAATACTGAAAAACATATAATTCCAATAGATATAGAAAAAAGAATAGGAACATTAAGTATAGGTATAGCAAATTTCCCTATTCACACGGAAAATCCCAAAGAACTATTAATACTTGCAGACAATGCACTATATATGGCTAAAGAAGAAAGGGATAAAGTATTTATTTATAACAAAGATTTAATATAATCAATGGCTTTTTCGGGATCTTCAACTTTTCCCTGCAAAAAGTACTCTCCTTTACTTCCTTTCCATCCTATCTCTGTTAACTTTTCCAAAATTTTATTAAAAAGCTCTGTTGATATATCAGGGCTTCTAAAAATTATTCCTTGCCCTTGTGAATTAAAGATTACACCCAAAATGCCATTTTCTTTCATCATCTCTTGAACCACAAACTTAATTGTATTTATATCCTCTTCCAAAATATTTAGGATTATTTTTATATTTTCTTTATTTTCTGCCATATCTATAAGTTCTTTTGCCATATACTTGTTTATTCTTTCTCTTAATCTTTTATTATCTTTTTCAAGGGTTTCTAATTTGGTAAATAGCTTACTAATACCACCATAAATATCAGGATTTCCTAATTTCTCTTTAATGTACTTATATTCCTCTTCCCTTATACTTAATCTTTTTAAGATTCTTGAACCAGCCACAAACTCCACTCTCCATAAATCATTATTCTTCTTATAAAAATCTAATATTTTAAAAAGTCCTATTTCTCCTAATCTATTCACATGGAGTCCTCCACAAGGATTTATATCAAGGCCTACTATTTCTACTATCCTAATATTTTCATCCTTCCAATAAACTTTCACTGGAATATTCTCTTTTATGTATTTATTCACTATACTCTCTATTTCACTTACAAAACTCTTAGGATCAAAACCTCTATATGGTATCTCTATTTTAGTGTGATCCCCTAAAATTTGAAAACCGGTAGTCTCCAATGAATAATTCTTTTCTATTATAGCAGAAAGAAGATGTTGGGCTGTATGTTGCTCCATGTATTCCCTACGAAGATCACTATCTACATATAACTCAACCTTTTCATCAATTAAAGGTTCTCTTTTTCCTTTTAAAATACCTTTGTGCCAAATTTTACCATCTTCTCCCATATATATGAGACCAAAAGGATCCAATCATCTGATCTAATCTCTCCCTTATCACAAGGTTGTCCTCCACCTTCTGGATAAAAAATGGTTTCAGAAAGGGAAAGTATATAAAAATCTTTTTCCTTTTTAATATCTGTAATTCTGCTTTCCCAATTTACAATATTTGGATCGTTATAAAAGATTTTCTTAGTGCTCATAGCATCAATTATACTATAAAACAAAAACCCCTGCTATAAATAGCAGAGGTTTTTTGTTCTTTTAAATTATCAGCAAATAATTTAAAATCTACGATTGTGAGACCTATTGGAAGGTCTACGATCTTCTCTTGGCTTTGCTTCACTCACAACAATCTTTCTTCCATCAAACTCAAGACCATTGTAAGATTCAATTAACTTTTGAGCTACATCTTCTGATGTTTCTACAAAAGCAAAACCTTTGGATCTTCCAGTATTACGGTCAGTTATTAACCTAATACTTTGTATATCCCCTTCTTTTGCAAAAAGTCCTCGCAGATCATCCTCTGTGGTCTGCCATGATAGGTTTCCTACATACAGTGTCATAACCAATTTCACGTACCTCCTAAAAAATTTTATCCTTTAATTATACTCCTTTAAAATTATTTGTCAAATTTTATCGAGAATGTTCTAAAAATTCCTATATAAAAATATAAAAAAGAAAATACTTTTAGAAAGGAGGTTTTAAAAGCCAAATTAAAAGAATTAATATGTTGAAGTAATCTCTTCCTCCTCTTTTCACATTCCCAAATACACTCTCTATTCTATTCCTTTCTTTATAAACCTTTCTATCCTCTGAATATCTTTTTATGCTTTGTCTCCTATAAAATATTCACCATTTAGCTCTATACCTCCCTCTATAATCTCTTTCGCTATCTTTACTTCACTCTCATAGGCTTTCCCTGCCTTAACCCCCATCACTATGTTCTTCTTTATGTCTTTCCTTACGAATCTGTAATTAAGATTTGAGATATGGAGTGCTTTCTTTATTCTTTCCCTTTGACTACATGAAAAGAAAAACTGTAAAGATAATATCAAGTTTGTAGATTTATTGAACATTCTCAATTTTATCCTTAATCTTTTTTACAATATGGTTTTTGAGCTCTTCTACAGGCTTAGATCTCTCCTCATGAATTCTTGGTAAAAATATTCTTGAAAAAGTAAATCTTAAAATCCCTGACAATACGAATATTAAATGATATTCCACCAAGTGTAGTCCTGTAACATTATTAACAAAAGCCACTATTTGTGGAGCCACATATTCTATAATATATCCTCCAAAAATAAAAGATAAGGCATTAACTATTCCTACAAAAAAGTTTAAAACAGCAATATAAAAAGACCTATTTTCATCAGGAGAAAGATAAAGAGCTAAATTATTAAAAGTCAAATCAATTCCTGGCCAAAAAGTACCTGCAAATATTTGAACTAATATTACGAAAAAAAGCCAATTATTTGGTGTCGTAAAACACCATATATAAGGTAAGAAGCTTACAACTAATGTGCTTATAATAAGAATTGGTTTGTTTCCAAATCTATCAATTAACCTTCCTAGCATTCTGACTGAAAGAATAGTAATCACATTACTTACGATCTGAACATAAAGAGCTATTTCAAAATAACTCATCTTAAGATATTTAATCATGTATATATTAAAATATGGAGCTGAAATATTTAATGCCATATTCCAAAAAATAGCAAATAAGAGAAAATTAGAAAATCTTGAATCCTTAATAACACTTTTGATCATCCTTCTAAAATTTATCTGAGAAAAATCAGATATTTTCATAGGAGGATCATATACCCAGAAGAAGCAACAAATATCTAAAAGTCCTAAAATAGTAGCAAAAATAAAAACTATAGCAAAACCTATTAATCCATGAACTCTATCTAAAAACCATCCAATACCAAGCCCACTAATAAAAGAAAATAAAGTTGCAAGCATACTTCTATGACTAAAGAATCTTCCTCTTATCTCAATAGGAACCAAATCTCCCATCCAGGACATAAAACTTACGTTAATAAATGCTCCTCCAACTGCAGTAATTGCCAAAAGAAAAACAATTGAAGAAAACAAAAGATTTTTGTTAGATATAAAGAAGGGTAATATGGGTATAAAAAGCCAAGGTATTCTCTGAATAAACCCACCTAAAAAGAAGATTAGTTTTCTCTTTTTTGTCCTTTCTAAAACATAAGATGCAAAAAGTTGAATAGCCCCACCTAAAACTGGCATAGCCAACATAACACCATAAAGTAAATCTCCAAAACCGAGTTCCTTTGCAAAACCAGCAATAGGAGCTCCCGTTGTTACATTAAAAAATACTATACCAAAGCATACTCCAAGAATTACTAAATTTAAGCTTCTTTTAAGCTCTATATCCTCTACAAAATAAGTTGTGAATAAATTTCTTATTTTCATAGAAAAAAATTATATCATAAATATGTCTTTGTAAAAGATGATCTATATCAAATTAGCAAATCTAAGAAAATCCTCATCTAAAAAAATATCCTCATAATTCCCTACCCTTAATATATTTTTCTCCTCTCCCATTACATAGAATTTATCTGCAATTTTTATGGCAATATTTAAATCATGAGTAGCGGTAATAATAGTCTTACCATTATTTTGAAATTCCTGAATTATCTCTACAAATTCTCTTACACTTCTTGGATCAAGTCCATTTGTAGGTTCATCTAATAAAATAATCTCAGGATCAATGATTAAAAGAGACGCTAAAGCAACCTTCTTTTTCTCTCCTTCACTTAATTGAAAGGGAGAACGCTCTAAAAGATGAGATATACGAAATAAATCCGAAATTTGTAATATTTTCCTCTCTATCTCTTCCTCCTTAAATCCCAGTTGTATAAGTCCAAAGGAGAGCTCATCCTTCACAGTAGGTAAAAATAATTGGGCATCTACGTTTTGAAAAAGAAGTACTACTGATTTTCTAAATTTATAGTTAAATTCTGGATCCTCAAAACGATCTTTATTTATCACTTCTCCACAAAAATAAAATTTGCCTTCCTGAGGAAATAAAAGGGCATCCAAAACCTTCAAAAGGGTGGTCTTCCCAGCCCCATTAGGTCCTAAAATTGCTACTTTTTCCTGTTTTTTTATTTCTAAACTTATAGAATTCAAGGACTTTTTATCTTTTAAATAATAATAACTTACATTTTCTAATTTAAAAATTGATCCATCCATAACAAAGCTCCTAAAAATAAAATCAATATACTCACAAAAATATAATCCTCCTTTTTTAATCTATTATTCATAGGGACTTTAAATTTTTTACTTATACCCCTTGAGATCATTCCTTGAGAAACTTCTTTCATAAGCTCTTGAGATTTTAAAAATAAAAGAGACATACTACTACCAATCCAAGCATATTCTCTTTTTAATTTATAATTTATCGTTCTACTTTTCTTAGCTAAAAACATCTCCAAAGCTAATGTAATCAATAAAAAGATATAGCGATAAGTTATGGTAATAATATATATTATAAGCGATGGTACAAAAAGACTTCTTAAACCTTTTATAATCTCAACCCAAGAATTAGTATATAGTAAGAATTGTATCAGAGAAATAGATGCTAATACTCTCAGAAAGAACCTTAAAGCTACTACTGATCCTTCTTTATAGAAACCAAAAGAAAAAGTTATAGGGTTAAAGAAAATATATGGAAGAATAATTATAAAAGAAAATAATAATCCAAAGGATAGCACTCTTTTATAAAAATTCTTTAGGTCCATACGTATTAAAAGTAGTAAGATTAATATCAAAATATTAAAGAATAAAAGCACATATAGACTTTTAAAAAGTGACAAAAATATGATGGATATCATAACAGAAAAGAATCTTGCTTTCTCTGAAATTTTTTTACAAAAATAAGGACACTCTAACTTTTTAAAAGTTAGAGTGTCCTCTAAAATTTTGCTTAATTCTAAGATGGTTTTATCAATAAAATTACTCATCTATTTTTTGTTTTTTTATCAACTAGGATTATAAGATAAGTTATACCAATTACAATAGTAACGCCTAATAACCCAGTAATTACATATCCTAAGATCTCATAAAAAAGACCCTTTTCAATCCAAATCTTAAGATTATAATCTGGAAAGATAGGATTCCAAAAAGAAGAAAGTCTTTCAAGCCCCTTTGGAACATACCCAATCATCTCCTTAAGTTCATCGGGTCCCCACTCTCCCCAAGCAGATCCAGATTTAAAAAAATAAGGCAATAGAATACCTAAAGGAGAAAGCAGAACAAGCACTAAAATGCCAATAAACAGCTTCTTTGTTTTACTCATGATAACTTTCCTCCTTTAAAATTCCTGTCTTTACAAGATAATATAGTACTAAAACAGTAACTACAGCTTCTATTATTCCAAACAATAATAAATGCTCTATCATCATAGCAGGGATCGTAACTTTTAAAGGATAAGGACAGTATAAAGGTAATCCTTGGGAATCCTTAGCTATAATTGGTTGAATCCCAAGTTCTAAAGCTGTTAACAATGCAGCCACATTTAGACCTATATAAGCTCCTACTCCTGCACCTATAAGAGATCTTTTAGAAGATATAGGACTTTTACCTCTTATTAACCTATAAATATAGTACCCAACAAAAGGCATAGCAAAAGCCATATTAAAACAATTGGCTCCAATTGCTGTAATACCACCATCTCCAAAGATCAATGCTTGTATAATAAGTACAATAGAAGTAAGTATAAGAGCTGTCCAAGGTCCAAAAAGTATAGAAAGGAGCACACTTCCTACAGCATGTCCTGTAGTACCACCAGGAATAGGAATATTAAACATCATTATTACAAAAGAAAATGCTGATCCAATAGCAATTAAGGGGATAGTCTCTTCTTTTACTTTTTTCTTCATAGAAGAATAGGCTTTTGCCCATAAAGGTACCATTACAGCAAACATACTTCCATATGTTTGAGGTCCCAAATATCCGTCAGGAATATGCATCTTTTTAATCACCTCCGTAACATTAATTTTAAAAAAAATGTTACCATAAAAACAAAAAAAATTAAATAATATCAGTTATTGATATATTGGTGTGTCTCACCCACTTTAATGAAGAGAGCTCATCATAAAGCTTTTTAATTTTCTCTACTTTCCCCCTTACTAATATCACTTCCAAACAATTTTTTTCATCAAAATGCACATGTAACGTAGAGATAATTACATCATGATAATGATGCTGAATATCAGTAAGCTTGTCTGCCAAACCATAAACATCGTGTTCATACACTAAGCTGATACTTCCTATTACCTTCTCTTTTTTTATATTCCATTTTTCTCTAACTATATAATCCCTTATAATGTCCCTTATTGCTTCTGACCTACTATTGTAGCCTTTTTCTTCAATAATCTTATCAAAGACTTCTAATAAATCCTTCTCTATAGAAACCCCAAAACGTTTTATCATACCCATTTTTTTCCCAAAATATTTTTTAAAATTATATCATGTTTAATTATACTATTAATAAAAAATATTAGGAGGATAATCTATGGAAGAAAAATTAGAAAGATTAAAGTCTTTGCTTAAAGAATTAGGTAAAGTTACTGTAGCTTATTCTGGCGGGGTAGATAGTACATTTCTTTTAAAGGTATCAAAAGAGGTATTAAAAGATAATGTATTAGCAGTAACCTTAGTTTCACCTTTATTTCCTAAAAAGGAAATAGAAGAAGCAAAAAAAATAGCAGAAACTTTAGGAGTTAAACACATAATTGTAGAAGATGACAGTATTCTCCAAAACCCAGAGTTCATAAATAACCCCCCAGAAAGATGTTACATATGTAAAAAAATAAATTTCAAAAAAATATTAGAAATATCCAAAGAAAACAACATAGAGTATGTAATTGAAGGAAGTAATGCAGATGATCTTAAGGATTATAGACCCGGCAGATTGGCTATAAAAGAGTTGGGAATTAGAAGCCCTCTTTTAGAGGTAGGGTTAACAAAAAGTGAAATAAGAAAACTTTCCCAAATGTTTGGCTTATCTACCTATGATAAACCATCTCTTGCTTGTCTTGCTACCCGAATACCATATGGAGAGAAAATAGAAAAAGAAAGACTCAAAAGGATTGAATTATCAGAAGAATTTATAAGAAGTTTAGGAATCAGACAAGTAAGAGTAAGAGATCATAACAATATAGCAAGAATAGAAATTGAAGATAAAGACTTTTATTTAATAATAAGTTTAAAGGATAAAATTATAAAAGAATTAAAAAAATTGGGTTACAAATATATTACTTTAGACTTAGAAGGATATAGGACAGGCAGTATGAATGAAGAAATAATAAAAAGAGAGGGAGAGAAATAGACCTCTCCCTCTCTTTATAGTACTCCTATTTCTTTATGTTTGTTATAAATCTTTTCAGCAAGTTCATCAAGTAATTTAAGATCTTCTAATTTAGGAAGTCCTTTCACTAAAACCGGATCTATTAATTCTACACTAAGGTTATTTAAGTTACTCTTTATAATATCAAGAGTCCTACCACCCCATCCGTAAGAACCAATTACAGTAGCAAACCTTGCCTTTGGCTTTAAAATATTAGCAAGATAGGTTACATATAATACCTTAGGATGAGGTCCAGCAAGCACTGTAGGTGTACCTATAACTAAAGTAGATGCATCCACTAAAGACATAGCAATCTTTCCAATATCTGCAACAGAAAGGTCAAAAACTTGCACTTTTATTCCCTTTTCTATTAATCTATCTATAAAATAATCAACCATTATCTTTGTACTATCATGCATAGAAATATATGGAACTATAACCAAATTCTTTGGGTTATCACTTATCCAATCTTTATAAGCATCTATTATAAAAGATGGGTTTTTATAAACCGGACCATGACTTGGAGCTATTATATCTATATCAAGATCTTTAATCTTTTCTAAATTTTTTTGAATTATACTTCTAAAAGGCATCATGATCTCTGCATAATACCTTTTTGCAGCCTCAAATACTAAACTTTCATCCTCTACAAAAAGTTCTGATGTAGCTAAATGAGAGCCAAAAAGATCACATGTAAAAAGAATTTTATCTTCTAAGAGGTAGGATACAAAAGTTTCAGGCCAATGAACCCAAGGAGCATAAATAAATTTTAACGTCTTATTTCCTAAGGATAATGTTTCTCCATCATTTACAGTGATAAATCTATCTTCAGGTATATGTAAATGACTCATGAGAAGCTCTTTACCTTTTGGATTTGTTACTACTTTTGCTGATGGGTATTTTTCCAATACAAAAGGTATACTTCCAGAATGATCTTGTTCAGCATGATGAGATATAACATAATCTATATTACTAACATCTTTTAAATATTCAAAAAGGATATCTTTTTTTGATGGATCCACAGTATCAATTAATGCTACTTTCTCGCCACCTAAAACTAAATATGCATTATAACTTGTACCATCTGGTAAAGGAATTAAGGCATCAAATAAAGTTCTATTCCAATCCTGAGCCCCTAAATAATATACCCCTTTCTTTATTTCCCTCTTATTCATCTATATACCTCCCTTACTCCTATCATTTTAGTATAGATTTCTTGGAATGATTATAACTCTATTTAAACAAAAATGCAAAAATTTTTCAATACAATGGGTAACTCTTTATGATTTAAAAAGAGTGAAAAATTAATATATTTATCTCAAAATAAATTTAAACATAAAGGAGGAGACCCTAAAGTCTCCTCCTTTATGCGGTAAAACCGCCATCAATGGAAATCACACTACCAGTCATATATCCAGCCTCATCACAAGCAGCAAAAAGTATAGCAAAAGCAATCTCTTCTTCTTTACCAAGTCTCCCTATAGGTCTTCTTTCAGACATTTGTTTAAGAACCTCATCCGCATTTGGTAATTTTTTCAATCTCTCAGCAAGTCCCTGAGTAAAAGTAGTTCCGGGACATACTGCATTTACCCTAATATTATCTCTTGCATAATCAATGGCAAGTGATTTTGTAAGAGCAAGAATTGCACCTTTAGAAACACTGTAAGCACACCTTTCTGGAATTGCCCTTAGAGCAACCTCTGAAGAAACATTTACAATAACTCCTCCACCCTGCTTCTTCATCTCCATCACAGCATATTTGGATAAGAAAAATGGACCTTTTACATTTACAAGCATGGTCTTATCAAAATCCTCTTCAGAAGTATCTTCCACCTTTCCATAAACTACTATTCCAGCATTATTAACTAAAATATCAATTTTTCCAAATGCATTAACTACCTCTTTAATAATCCTTTCAGCATCCTTTGGTGATGATACATCCCCTAAAATAAAAATAGCTTCTCCTCCTTGATCTTTAATAATCTTTACTGTTTCCTTTCCCCTATCCTCAGATATATCATTAACTGCTACTTTTGCTCCTCTTTCAGCAAACATAATAGCAGTCTTTCTTCCAATTCCTGAACCTGCTCCTGTGATAAGAACAACCTTATCTTTAAAATTCATAATATATCCCTCCTATCTTCCAAACAATAAGTTAGGAATAAATAGTACTAAATCTGGGAAGAAAATTATTGTTACAATAGCAAGAACAACCGCAACTAAGAATGGCCACGATTCTCTCAAAAATTCCTCTAAGGTAACATCCAATATGGTACACACAGCATACATAGCTGCCCCTACAGGCGGTGTAAAGTTACCAATAGCACAAGTAATTACAAATATAAGGCCAAAATGTACAGGATCTATTCCAAGCTTTAAGGCTATAGGGAAAAATATGGAAGTTAACATCAAAATTAAAACTGTAGCATCAATAAAAAATCCAGCTATAAGCAGAAGACCAATCAATATAAGAAGAAACACATAAGGATTATTAGTTATTCCTAAGATAAAGCTAGATATTAATTCTGGAATTCTTTCCCATACAATACCATAAGAAAAAATACTTGAAAAAGCAATTAAGGACATGGTAGCTCCTATATCAGTAACAGAACTTCTCAAGGCTTCCATGAAATTATTAAAATTAAGTTCTCTATAAGCCAAAAGTCCAACCAATACTGCATATACTACACAAAGAGCTCCTATTTCAGAGGGAGTAAAAAGTCCCCCTCTAAGCCCAACAAGTAATATAACAGGAAAAAGAATTGCCCATATACTCTTTAGAAAATCAGAAGCTATTTCCTTAGCAGAAGCTCTCTTTTCCCTTAAAGGAGCAAAATTTCTAATTTTTGCGGTAATTGCTACTGTTATCATAAGATATGCCATTATTAAAAGACCTGGAATTATTCCTCCTGCAAAAAGTCTTCCTATAGAAACTTGAGCAATTGTTCCAAAAAGTACTAATCCAATACTTGGCGGTATCGTTGGAACCTCTAATGATGAATATACTAAAGCTCCTGCTGCATACCCCTTGGGAAGGCCTCTTCTTATCATTTCTGGACCAAGTATGCGAGCTTCCATAGCAGCATCTGCAATAGCAGAGCCAGATACACCTCCCATTAAAGCAGAAAGAACACAAGTCACCTGAGCAAGTCCACCTCTAAGATGTCCTACTAAGGTTACTGATAAGTCTATTAATCTTTTGGTTATTCCTGTGTTATTCATCATATTTCCTGCTGTTATGAATAATGGAATTGCAAGAAGAGCAAAGTTTATAGTTTGAGAAAGAGGCTGTTGAATTGGTGTGGTTATAGGAATTTCAGGATGTTGTAAAAAGAACAAAAATCCTGAAATAGCTATGGCAAAAACTACCGGCATACCGAGAAGCATAAATAGAAAGAAAAATATTATTACTAAAAGCATAATTAATTCCTCCTATTCTGTAAACCCTTTATTTCATCAATAATCTTTACTAAAGTGGTTATTAAAAGGAAAATAGCACCACAAGGAATACTTAAAGTGGCCCACATATAACTAAAACCATAAATTCCTTCAAAGGTTCTATATTTCTGAACTATAGCCAATTTAAAGCCAAATATAATCAAATATATTAGAAAGGTGAAAATTATTAAATAATTAAATATCTTTATATATCCTTGGACCCTTTTTGAAAATTTTTTCACCAAGAGATCCACATTCATAAGTTTATCTTTCCTGTAAGCCATATCCATTGCTAACATAGAAGCCCATGCAAAAAGAAAACTTGCAAGAGGATTTGCCCAAGAAATAGGATTATGAAAGAATCTTGCTACACCACCAGTAAATACCAATATTACTATCGCTACCAAGAAAATACTTGCAACAAATGCTTCTATTTTTCCTAAAAATTCGTATATTTTTCTCATTTAATCTTCCTCCCTCTAAAACAAGTTATGGGGAGCCAAAGTAGGCTCCCCATTTATAAACTTTGATTTATACTATTACTTCTTTCTCATCTCTTTCCAGATTTTCTCTTTAACTTCCTTAACCTTTAATACTTCATATGCTTTTTCTCCAGCCTTCTTAAAGGCATCAAGATCAATATCCTTCATAGGAACAATTATCATTCCTTTTTCTTGAATTAATTTCTTTACGTCCTCTTCCTTCTGGAATACCACTTTTGTAGTTTCTAATCCTGCCTTATCGCATTCTTCTTCAAGAATCTTTTGATACATAGGAGGTAAACTTCTAAACCATTTTGCACTTACTACCTCAAAATTTATAAGGAGAATATGCCTCGTTTCATTAACATACTTCAAAACCTCATAAAGTCTCATTCCAGGTATATTGTTATAAACCAGTTCTACTCCATCAATAGCCTTCTGTTGAAGAGCAGGATATATATCACCAAAAGCAAGAGCAACAGGAGTTGCTCCAAGAGCACGAATAGATTCTTGCCAAACAGGAGTACCAGGAGTCCTAATTCTTAAGCCTTTAAGATCTTCAGGCTTCTTAATAGGTTTGTTAGTCATAAAATGCCTGAAACCTTGTACCCAAGTAAAAGATAGCACCTTAAAGCCATACTTCTCTTCAAGAGTCTTCAACCAATTATGTACTGTTGGCATTTTCTTGAGTTTTACCACTTCGTCTACAGAATCTACAAAATATGGACAATTCATAACTCCAATCTCTGGTACATACATAGCCATTCTTGCAGCATCAGTATTTTGACCTACATTAGCTCCTTGTCTAATCTGCTCTAATATATCCTCTTCTACTCCAAGTTGAGCACTATGATATACTTCTATCTTCAAACCACCCTTTGTTCTCTCTTCTACTGCCTTTGCCCACTTTAAGAATCCTTCATGATATGGATCCAGAGGAGAAAGAACATGATTAAACTTTAAAACATATTTAGGAGATTGAGCAAAAAGTGGTACTACTAAGATCAATAAAACTAAAGCAAACAACATTAGAAACCTTTTCATTTTTTACTTACCTCCCCGTAACTTTTTTTTAATTTAAAAACAAAGATTTTAAAAAATTTTAATCATCTCAACCCTTTTATACTTCCATTCCCACCCCCAATTCTCATAATTTAGCAAACCCTAAATTTAGGCTCTTTACCCTTCAAAACTGAAATAAGGTTATCAATTGCCATAAATGCCATATTCTCTATTGATTCTTGTGTATGAGCCCCAATATGTGATGTAATTACCACATTATCCAGTTCAATAAGAGGCGAATTTTGAGGAGGTTCATCTTCAAGTACATCCAATCCAGCTCCATATATTTTCCCTTCTTTTAGAAATTTGTAAAGATCTCTTTCGTTTATTATTCCACCTCTTGATGTATTTATTATTACTGCTGTTTTCTTCATCAATGAGAGCTCTCTCTCAGAGATTAAATGTCTGGTTTCCTCTGTTAATGGAATGTGAATAGTTATAATATCTGACCTCTTTAATAATTCATCGAAATTCACATATTTAATATTTTCTTTTTCTGCCCATTCATAATCTGGAAACTTATCATAACAAAGAATATTTAAATCAAAACCTTTCAATAGCTTTATAACCCTTTTCCCTATACTTCCTGTCCCTATCACTCCAAGAGTTTTTCCATATAATTCATAACCTATAAATCTATCCCATTTCTTTTCCCTTACTCTCCTATCAGAAAGGGGAATGTTTCTTAATACAGAGATAATTAAACCTACAGTTAACTCTGCCACAGCATTACTGTTAGCATTAGGAGTATTTGTCACAACAATATTTCTCTCTTTTACTGATTCTAAATCTATATTATCAACCCCAACTCCATATTTTGAAATAACCTTTAACTTGCTTGCATTATAAATTACTCTTTTTGTTATTGGATCTATACCAACAATAATTCCATCCATATCTTTAATAAGCTCCACCATTTCATCTTCTTTAATAACCCTTCCATAGGGATTCATGACAACTTCTATCTCTGCATCTTTTAACAACTCCAAAAACTTATCTTTTATATGTTCAAAGCTTCTTGGAGTAATAAGTACTTTAAATCCCAAACTCCTCGCTCCTTTCTTCTAAAATCTCTTAGGAACTATTGCCTCTCGAGTAAGCCTCAAGTTTTCCAGAGTCTTATCTAATCTTTTTAGAGCAACACCAATATAAAGAGTATCTATTATTGAAAGTTGAGCAATTCTGGCTGAAGTACTCTCAGTTCTATAGAAAGTTTCTTCAGAAGATACAGATAGTTTTATATCTAAAACCTTATCCATAGGAGTTTTTGCATAGTGGGTAATTCCTATAGTTGTTGCTCCTCTTTCTTTCGCTAATGCCAATGCTTCCACTATATCTTTACTACTTCCAGAAGCTGATATTCCAATAGCCACATCCTGAGGTTCTAATATACTGGCAGACATAGCCATCATATGACTATCTACATAGGCTACTGTAGGAATACCTGTTTTCATAAACTTGTGTTGAGCATCAAGAGCAACAGAGCCAGAGCCACCAACGCCATAGATTTGAATTTGTCTTGCATTACAAAGAGCATTAATAGCTCTTTCAAGTTCACTCACAGATAATACATTTAAAGTAGCCTCCATGGCTCTCATATTTGCAGAAAAAACCTTCTTTAAAATTGTTTCCAAATCATCCCCTTCTTGAACAGCCTGATGTACTGTTTTTATAGGCTGAACCTTATCCATAGCTAATGCTATTTTTAATTCCTGGAAACCTCTAAACCCCATTTTTTTACACATTCTTACTATAGTAGCCTCGCTAACTCCAATTCTTTCAGCTAACTCCGTAATCGGAAGGTGTAAAACTTCTTGCCAACGGGTTAATATATAATTAGCAACTTTCTCCTCAGACTCTCTAAATAAATGTTTTTTCTCCTTTATTTTTTCCAAAACATTATTTTCCATTTTTAACCCCTTAGAAGAAATTTTTCTTCATAAATAAAAATATAGCTAAATACTATACCTGATGATAATACAGAAAAAGTTATTTAGTCAATAGGCTATATGATGAAAATTTTTTACATAAAAATTAAATGTTACTCAATATATTTTTAGATTTTTCAAATAAAGTATTTACAAAATCTTTTGCTGACATTTTCTCATATTCAGGTCTTCTTAATTCTGGCACCACATATCCATCAAAACCTCCTTCCCTTAAGTAATTAAAAATCTGAATAATAGGGATAACCCCATCCCCAGGAAAAAGCTGTTGATACTCTCTTAAATAATATCTTGGAACATTCTCAGCATCTTTTAAGACCACAAATTTAATTAAAGAGAGGTCCTTATCTCTAAAAACTTCAAGCTCCTCACCAGACAAATAATAATGAAATATATCAAAATACAAGAAAACATTATCTAAACTTTTTGCCAATTTATATGCTTTTCCAAATGTGTTTACAATTCCATGAAAGTTATTCTTAATCACTAATGGAAGATCAACGATCTCCTTCAATCTTTCCAAATTCCTTTTAAAAACTTCTAAGGCAACAATAAAACTGAGATTTTCAGGTTTTACATCTGAATTAATAAAGAAATAAGGTATATTCAAATGATGAGACAAAACTAAAATCTCTTTGATCCTTTCCTCGTCAAACTTTTCTCCTACCTTTTCATCATGTATAATCAAAAGTGGCTTCAAATCGTACTCATTAAGTAAATTTTTCAAATCCTCAATTCCCTTTTCTTTTAAAAAATCATTAAGTTTTCCCATATCTAATATCACATATTTTGAAAAATCTTTTCCTAATAATAAAGCCTCTTCTAAGGATAGATTCCAAATATTACTTGTGGACCATACTAATTCCATAAAATCTTTCCCCCTTTCTTTTTACTATTCAAATTCTAACATAACTTGCTTAATACATTAATCTATGCTAAACTATCCGAGAAATACTAAAAGAAATATTGTATAGGAGGTTGAAAAGATTATGAGAAAGCCAGAAGAAATAAGACAGCTAATTCAAGAGCTAAGTAACTACAAGCATTCTAAATTATTAGATAGCTTTGGACCTGAATATATAAGAAGAGAAACCGCTCAAAAGATGATTGCTTTATTAAGATGGGTGTTAGAAGATCCTTCTGTACAGATAAATCTTAAAAAAGACTAATTTTAGGGAGGATTAATATTGAAGAAGAATCCTAAAACAAACTTTGATTGGGAAGAAAAATTAATAACTTTTTATTATACAGCCTTAGAAAGTTATGTAGATCGTTTAGAACTCTCTGAAAGGTTAAAAGATGAGCTTGATGGAGATATAGAAGATGATGATTATCTTCTACTTGCTCAATTTCTTGCTTTAGCCACAAAAAAATTTCTTATGCAGGAAGGTTGGCTAAAGCAAGATGAAGATTGGGATTTATTCTTTCCTCCTTCACCATACATCCATTAAAGATAAAAGATGAACAAAGATATAGAAAGAAAATTAGTGGCAATTCTTGAAATATTAAATAACTACACTGAACCTGTAGGAGCTAACACTATATCTAAAAAATTAGTAGAAAAAGGCATAGAACTATCTGAAAGAGCAGTTAGATATCACCTAAAGATAATGGATGAAAGAGGATTAACTAAAGTAGCGGGTAAAAAAGGAAGAATCATAACAGAAAAAGGTAGAGAAGAAATCAAAAAAGCCTTAGTTGCAGATAAATTAGGATTTATTATTAGTAAAATCCTAAATTTAGCTTATCAAGTAAACTTAGATAAAGATGGAAAAGGTAATGTCATTTTAAACTTATCCATAATCAATAAAAAAGATCTTAAAAAATCCCTTCAAATTATAAAAGAAATCCTAAAAAAAGGATATGGAATAAGCGAAAAAATAATCATCTTTGATAAAGAGGAAGAAGAAATTGCCCCTGGTATAATTGTTCCAGAGAAAAAAGTAATTGTTGGTACAGTATGCAGTGTAACAATACATGGAATTTTATTAAAAAGAGGTATTCCTCTGGATGCTAAATTTGGTGGAGTATTAGAAGTCAAAAATCATGAGCCAGTTAGATTTTTAGAAGCTATAAATTATAACGGTTCTACTTTAGACCCTTTAGAAGTATTTATCAAAAGTAGAATGACATCTATATTATCTGTAGTTAAAAATGGAGAAGGTAAAGTACTTGCAACATTTAGAGAACTCCCCAATATGGCAAGAGATGATACTGAGAAAGTTATAGAAGAAATAAGAGATCTTGGAATAAAAGCTAAAATTTATCTTGGTAAACCCAATCAAGAGCTATTTGGCATTCCAGTAACTCAAGGATCTACAGGGTTAGTGATTATAGGAGGTTTAAACCCCTTAGCAGGAGTGATCGAATCAAACATTGAAGCTGAGAACGAAGCTATGAGTATACTTTACAAATATGAAGACCTTGTACCTATTAAAGATGTTATAAATTAATCCTCTCAATAATCTTATCTATACTTGGTAGTTTATCTTTTATAAGTTCCCATTTTAATTTTTGATCTTCTATAGATTGTCTTTTCTTTTTTATTACCTCTCTATTTAAGGATGGATTAGGACTTCCCCATGTTTTTTTAGATTTGATACTTTCTTCTGGATTTAATAATTTAAAAATTTCTTCATCAAAAAGGGGAGAAAAATTTTTCCATTCTTCTATACTAAGCTCCTTAAAACCCTTTGAATTATCCTCACAATACTTTACCACTTCTCCCACCGTTTTATGAGCATCCCTAAAGGGCATACCTTTTAAGACTAAATATTCTGCTATATCAGTCGCATAAAGAAAATCATTTCTCAAAGTCTTTTCTATTTTATCCATATTAAACTCTAAATTCAGTATAAAATTACTCCATACTTTTAATACCAATTTTAATTCATCTATCACTAAAAAAACTGCAGGTTTATCTTCTTGAAGATCTCTATTATAACTCAATGGTAAAGCCTTTAAAATAGTTAGAATATTTACAAGATTACCTATAATTTTCCCTGTTTTTCCGCGAGTAAGTTCAGCTACATCAGGATTTCTTTTATGAGGCATCATACTACTACCTGTAGAATATTCTTCTGGAAGTCTAATAAAAGAAAATTCTTGTGTAGACCACAAAATAATTTCTTCAGAAAGCTTAGATAGATGGGTAAAAATAAGAGATGAAAAATAGATAAAATCCGCAACAAAATCTCTATCTGCCACTGAATCCATACTGTTGTCCGATACTTCTGAAAATCCTAAAATTTCTGCTACGTAATACCTATCAAGTGGTAGATTACTTCCTGCTAAAGCTCCAGAACCAAGAGGCATTACATCCAATCGTTTATAAATTTCCCATAATCTTTCTAAATCTCTTTCAAACATTGAATCATAAGCTAAAAAATAGTGCCCTATAGAGACTGGCTGTGCCTCTTGAAGATGAGTATAACCTGGCATAGGAGAATCTACATATCTCTCTGCCATAGATAAAAAATTTTCTCTAATTTTCAAAATCAACTGAGAGAGTTCATATGCTTCCTCTCTTAAGTAAAGTCTCAAATCTAATGCAACTTGGTCGTTTCTACTTCTTCCAGTATGTATCTTTTTGGCTATATCACCTATTTTTTTAGTTAAATTCTCTTCTATATAAGTATGGATATCTTCACTATCTTTTATATTATCAATATCTTCTTTTAATGATTCATAAAGTTTTTTAATCTCTTCCACTAAAACTTTTATCTCCCAATTAGTTATTACACCAATTTTATTAAGCATTAATACATGGGCCAAAGTACCAATTAGATCTACTTTAAACAGCCTTTTATCAAAATCTAAAGAATATGTAAATTCCTCTACATCTTTATTTAATGATTTTCTCCAACGGCTTCCCCAGAGAGCCATACTTCCTCCTTATAAAAATCTTGAATAGCTCTATAATCTATATCTGAATCTCCAAATTCATCAAGCATTTTTATAACCGCATTAAACATATCCTCTGTAACAATACATGGCAATCCAATATCATAGCAAGCTCTTCTCCAACCTTTATCCTTATCATCTATGGCAATAACAAGGTCAAATTCATAAGAGGCAAGAGTAGACATTTCATCATCCTTGAAATTCACCCTTATAAATCCTTCTTTATCTTCAAGAGAATAAAGTTTATACCCCTTTAAAATTAGTTTTTCCCATGGGGCTGAGAAAAACGATGTTACAAATATTCTTCCACCATTTATTGGAATTTTAATACCACTGGCATAAAGAGCCTTATAAAGAGCTTTAGACCATTCATAATCTATCCCCATAACTTCACCTGTAGATCTCATCTCAGGACCAAGCTCTATTTCAGCACCCTTAATCTTAGTAAAGGAAAATACAGGAGCCTTAATAGCATAATAATTGGGTTGTGGATAAAGACCAGGCTTCAAGCCAAGCTCTCTTATGGTATATCCTAAAGCAATTTTAGTAGCATATTTAACTAACGGAAGTTTTAATGCTTTACTTAAATAAGGCACAGTCCTTGATGCTCTTGGATTTGCTTCCAAAACATATACTTCATTATTCTTATCAGAGATCACATACTGAATATTTAAAAGTCCTTTAACCTCAAGTCCTAAAGCTATTTTAGTAGAGTAATCAACTATAGTATATATGGTTTCCTTTGATAGGGAATAAGGTGGAAAAACAGCGGTACTATCTCCAGAATGAATTCCTGCCCTCTCAATATGCTCCATAACTCCTGGAATAAATACATCTTTACCATCACAAAGTATATCAACCTCTGCCTCTTTACCCACAATAAATTGATCCATCCATAAGGGGAGAATTATATCTCTTCTTTTAAAATAACTTTCCAAGGTTTCCATATCTTTTACAATTATCATTGCTCTACCACCTAAGACATATGAAGGCCTCAATAATACAGGAAAACCAATCTCCTTTATTACCTCTTTTGCCTCTTCCAAATTTCTTATATAAAATCCTTTAGGACGTGGTATTTTATTTATCCTTAAAAATCTATCAAATTTTTCCCTATCTTCTGCCAAATCAATACTCTTTTGAGAAGTACCAAGTAAGTAAAAACCTCTTTTTTCCAGATTCTTAGATAAGTTTATGGCTGTCTGACCTCCAAATTGGGAGATAAAGCCAAGAGGCTCTTCCTGTTCCATAATATTGGTCACATCTTCACTTGTAAGAGGTTCAAAATAAAGTCTATCAGACATATCAAAATCTGTACTCAATGTCTCAGGATTATTATTAATCATTATAGAAACAAGTCCCTCTTCTTTTATTGCCTTCACTGCATGAACTGTACAATAGTCAAATTCAATTCCCTGTCCTATTCTTATAGGTCCACTACCAATAACCACTACTGATCTTTGTGGATTTTTCTGTGCTTCATTTTCATCCTCGTATGTAGAGTAGTAATAAGGAGTGTTAGCAGAAAATTCGGCAGCACAGGTATCTACAATCTTATATACAGGAAAGATTTTGTGAAGTCTTCTATAGGCAAAAATATCTTCTTTTGTGGCCCTAAGAAAACATGACAAATCATAATCTCCAAATCCAATCTTTTTCAAGCTCTTTAACTCTTCTGGTGTAATCTCATTAAGAGATTTATCTTTATATTTTTTGGATATTTCTATAAGGTTATAAATTTTTGTTAAGAAAAATTTATCAATTTTAGTTAAATCATGGACTTCATCTATGGAATAACCTCTTATAAACCCTTCAGCTATAAGGAATAGTCTTCTATCATCTGCATTCTTTAATCCCTGTCTTATCTCTTCATCTGACAAATAAGAAAATCTCCTATCAAATAATCCTGTTTCTACTTCTAAGGACCTTAAGGCTTTAAGTAAAGCCTCCTCAAAAGTTCTACCAAGAGCCATAACTTCACCAGTAGCTTGCATCTGTGTACCAAGTTTCCTATCTCTAACTTTAAATTTTTCAAAGCCCCATCTTGGAATCTTAACTACCACATAGTCTAAGGTAGGTTCAAAAGCTGCATAAGTCTCTCCAGTTACTGGATTTCTAATCTCATCTAAGGTTTTTCCAAGAGCAATCTTAGCTGTAATTCTGGCTATAGGAAAACCTGTAGCTTTTGAAGCCAATGCTGATGATCTGCTTACTCTTGGATTAACTTCAATCACAAAGTATTCCCTTTTATGTGGATTTAAAGCAAATTGAATATTACAGCCACCTTCAATCTTCAAAGCTGTTATAATTTTCAAAGAAGCACTTCTAAGCATTTGATATTCTATATCATTAAGAGTCTGGGTAGGAGCTACAACAATACTGTCACCAGTATGAATTCCCATAGGATCAATATTTTCCATACTACATACCGTTATTACATTTCCTTTTTTATCTCTCATTACTTCAAATTCTATTTCCTTCCAACCTACCACACTTTTTTCAAGAAGAGCCTGACTTACAGGGCTTAACTTTAAACTTCTCAATAACGCCTTTTCAAATTCTTCCTCTGTCTCCACTATTCCTCCACCAGTACCTCCTAAGGTATAAGCTGGTCTTATCACTAAAGGAAGGCCAATAACCTCTAAAGCTTTTCTCCCTTCCTCCATAGATCTTACAACAATACTTGGTAAAACAGGTTCTCCAATCTCCTCCATTCTCTTTCTAAAAAGCTCTCTATCTTCTGCCATACTTATAGATTCTAATGAGGCTCCCAAAAGAGGAATTCCATATTTATCAATAATCCCTTTAGATGCAAGTTCCATTGCTAAATTCAAACCTGTTTGTCCACCAAGAGTAGCAATTATACCATCTGGTCTTTCTTTTTCAATAATTCTTTCCACCACTTCAGCAGTAATAGGTTCTATATAGATCCTATCTGCCATTTCCCAATCTGTCATGATAGTTGCAGGATTAGAATTTACAAGTACTATTTCAACTCCTTCTTCTTTTAAAGCTCTACAAGCTTGGGTACCTGAATAATCAAATTCTGCTGCTTGGCCAATAACTATTGGCCCTGAACCAATCACAAGTACCTTTTTATACTTTTTAGACAATCCCTTTCACCTCACTATGAAATTAGATTGTAAAAATCATCAAAAATATATTTTGTATCCCATGGACCAGGAGATGCCTCAGGATGGAATTGAACAGCTATTAAAGGATAGGAATTATGCTTTATTCCTTCCACCGTATTATCATTAAGATTATAGTAATTTACCTCAAAGCCTGGTGGGAGAGTTCTATCATCGACAGCATAACTATGATTCTGAGAGGTTATAAATGTTCTTCCAGAGTCCACATGATAAACAGGATGATTGGCTCCCCTATGTCCAAACTTTAATTTATAGGTTCGGGCTCCTACACTTAATGAAAGAAGCTGAATTCCAAGACATATACCAAGAATTGGTTTTTCCAGTTTTAATATTCTCCTTATAGTCTCTTGTACATATGGAACATTGGAAGGATCTCCAGGACCATTTGAAAGGACTATTCCATCTGGATTATAGCTTTTAATATCTTCAAAGGATGTCCAAGCTGGAAAAACTTTTATTCTTAAATTATACTTTAGAAGTTCTCTTATTATGCCTCTTTTTACTCCAAAATCTAACAAAGCAATTTTCTTATCCCCTTCTTCGTTTATTTCATAAGGAATTGTAGTAGTAACCCTTCTTACAAGATCTAAATAATTAAAATCATAGATTCCAAGCTTTTTAACTAACACAAAAGGGTCTTTCTCTTCGGTAGAAATAATAGCCTTCATAGTACCAAATTTTCTTATTTCACGAACTATAGCCCTCGTATCTATATTATGAATTCCAATTATCTTATTTTCTATTAAAAATTCCTCTAAAGATTTATCACTATTCCAATGAAATTTATAATCATTAAATTCTCTTGCCACAACACCTGCACAATGAATCTTGTTACTCTCCAATCTTTCAGAATCTACCCCATAATTTCCTATTAAAGGATAGGAAAATACTATTATTTGATTGGCATATGATGGATCAGTAAGTACTTGAGGATATCCCACCATGCTGGTATTAAAAACTATCTCACCTACTGTTTCTCCTTCATATCCAAAACTTTCTCCTATAAAGCTATGGCCTGTTTCTAAAACAAGGATTGCTTCTTTGCTCATAAATTTTCACTCCTCTTTAATAAAACTTCTCTTATTTTTGAAAGGCCATAATCTATTTCTTCTTTTTCTATGATAAGTGGAGGAAGTAATCTTAGTACATTTTCACCTGCGGACAAGGCTACCACACCTTTTTCAATTAATTCCTCTAAAATATCTCTTACTTTAATCTTTAACTCTATTCCCCACATTAATCCCCTACCCCTTATATCTACGATCAAGGGAGTTTCATTTCTTAGATCCAGAAGTTTTCCTTGAAGGTAGGTACCCTTCTCCCTAACCTCTCTTAAAAATTTCTCATTGCCAATAGTATCCAATACTGCAATTCCAGCAGCACAAGCAACTAAATTTCCTCCCATAGTAGTTCCATGACTACCGGGAGTCATAACACTTGCAATATCTTTAGTAGTACAAACAGCCCCTAATGGAAGTCCTCCACCTAAAGCTTTTGCCAGGAGAATTACATCTGCTTGTATTTCATAAAACTCTTCAGCCAGAAAATATCCTGTTCTACCTATTCCAGTCTGAATCTCATCAAGAATAAGAAGAATTCCTTTTTCCTTAGTTATCTCTCTTACCTTTTTAAGATATTCCTTGTCAGCAGGATAAATACCACCCTCACCTTGTATAGGCTCCAATATTACTGCACATGTTTCTTCATCTATAGCTTCCTCTAATGCTTCTATATTATTAAAAGGAACATATGTAAATCCAGGTACTAAAGGCTCAAAACCTTCATGATATTTCTTTTGACCAGTAGCAGATAAAGCACCATAAGTTCTACCATGAAAGGAATTATGCATACTTACAATCTTCCACTTTTTACCCTGGAAAAATTTACGAGCAAGCTTAATACTTGCTTCAACTGCCTCAGCGCCACTATTAGATAAAAAAATTGCCTCCCTTTTTGTAAGGGAGGCAAGTTTTTCTAAGAGTTCAAACTGCGGTAAATTATAAAATAGATTTGATACATGGAATAACTTTTCTATCTGATTTTTGACCTTTTCAACTATATGAGGATAGGCATGTCCTAAAGCATTAACCCCAATACCACTACTTAAATCCAGATACTTATTTCCATTACTATCAAAAAGCCAAACACCTTCACCCCTTACAAAAACAGGCTTAAATCTTTTATAAACAGGAAAAAATCTATCCTCCATTTCTTCACCTCAAGTCCTATAATAGGCATTTATTTTTACATATTCCTCTGTCAAATCTGATCCCCATGAAGTCGCATTATATCTGCCTTCATTTAATACTATACGTACCATAACTTCCCTATTCTTTAAATAATTTTTGACTTCCTGAGAATTATACCTTAAAGGTTCATTTTTTGCAAAAACTAAATATTCACCAATATAAAGCTCTATCTTGTTTAAATCAATAATGTATCCTGTTTGACCAATACTTGCTAATATTCTACCCCAATTATCATCCCCACCTGCAAAAGCAGCTTTTACCAAATTAGAAGTAATAACAGCCCTCCCTAAAACCCTTGCCTTTTTTAAACTTTCTGCCTTTTCAATTCTAATCTCAATTAATTTAGTTGCTCCTTCTCCATCTTTTGCTATCATCTTTGCCAAATCTTCAGTTAATAGATTGAGCCCTTTTTGAAAAATATTCTCTTTAATTTCCTTTTCTCCAGTAGCAAAAAGAAGAACTGTATCATTTGTACTTGTACATCCATCTATACTTATCTGATGAAATGATCTATCTACACTCCTTCTAAGGATTTTTTTCATAGCATCTTTTTCCAATTTGGCATTTGTACCTATAAAAACCAGCATAGTTGCCATATCAGGATGGATCATACCTGCACCTTTTGCTATTCCAGATATTACTACATCACCATATTTAACAGATGATATTTTAGGAAAAGTGTCAGTTGTCATAATAGCTTCAGCCACTTCTCTCCCTGAATTCTTAGATAAAACCTTACATGCCATATCAATACCACTAACTATTTTATCCATTTCCAGATATGCTCCTATTTTACCTGTAGATGCCACAAAGACTAATTCCTTATCAATACCTAAATTTTTAGCAACCCTTTCCGCCATCATCTCTGCATCTTTTATCCCTTTTTCTCCAGTACATGCATTTGCCTGCCCACTATTTATGACAATTGCTTGGATCATGCCATATTTTTCTAAATGCCTTTTAGAAACAATAATAGGAGCAGCCTTAACAGTATTCTTAGTAAACATGGCTTCAGCAAAAACCGGTTTATCAAGCACAATTAGAGCAAGGTCTAATTTATTATCTTCTTTTAAACCGCAGGATACACCTGCTGATCTTACACCATTTATGTTTGTCATATAAATTTCATCAAATTTCCACACCATTTTTATCTCTCCTTAATTTATGGATATAAAGGTAAAAAATCAAGCCCTTCTTCCTCTGAAAAACCAAACATAATATTCATGTTTTGCACTGCCTGTCCTGCAGCCCCTTTTATCAAATTATCTATAGCCACAAATATTACTGCATTTTTTGTATTATTATCTACTTGAGCACTTATAAATACCCAATTTGTCCCTCTTACTTTCTTAATTTCTGGGGAGGTAAGAGGAGGAAGTATTCTAATAAAAGGTTCATCTTTATATGTATCCAAGTATATATCAAAAAGATCCTCTGAAGAGATTTCTTCATTTAATGGTACATATATAGAAGCAAATATACCTCTAAAGGTTGGTAAAAGTTGAGGTACAAATAAAACTTTCATATAACCAAATTCTTTAATCACATTCTCTATTTCAGGCTGATGCCTATGATTTAAAATAGAATAAGCCTGAAAATTTTCCGCAATATTTCCATATATATTTTTATCAGAAGGTTTTCTACCTGCCCCTGAAATACCAGATTTTGCATCTATAATTGCAGATCCAAAATTTTTTCCTTCCTTAACAAGTGGATATATACCTAAAATAGAAGCGGTAGGATAACAACCAGGATTTGCAATATATTTAGCCTTTTTTATGTCTTTCCTAAAAATCTCTGGAAGTCCATATACAACTTCCTCTAATATATTAGGTAATGTATGTTTTATACCATAAATCCTCTCATACTCATGAGGATTTTTAAATCTAAAATCTGCACTTAAATCAATAAATCTTTCTGGGACTTTATTTTCTGATAAAAGCTTTAAAAGTTCCCCATTTCCAAGAGCAAAAAAGAATAAATCTAAATCATCTACATATTCTTGATAATCCTTTCTTTCCTTTATTATTAATTTGTCACTTCTAAATATATCAGTACTATCAAAATGATCAGTAAAAAGATAAATTTTTTCCACTTTTCCATGTTTCAACAATATCCGAGTAAGTTCTTGCCCTACATATCCAGAGGCTCCTACAATACCCACTTTAATCATTTTGGTTTCCCCTTAATGCATATAGATAATTTTGAAGTCCAAAAAGTTTTATAAAGCCTACTGCTGATTCAGTAGAAAAGGTACTTCCTTTATCATAAGTAGCAAGCCCATGATCATACAAGGAGTAGGGAGACATTCTTCCTACTACAGAAAAACTCCAAGGCATAAGCTTTATTTTCACTTTTCCTGTAACTCTTTCTTGAGTTTTATCCATAAAGGCTTGAATAGCCTCTCTAAAAGGATCAAACCAAAGGCCATAATATACAAGTTCAGCATATTTTCCTTCAAGCATCTTCTTAAAATGTGCAAGCTCTCTTGGCAACACCATATCTTCTAAAGCCTCATGAGCCTTTATTATTACAATTGCAGAGGGTGCCTCATAAATTTCTCTAGACTTAATTCCTACAAGTCTGTTTTCAATGTGATCTATTCTTCCTATTCCATATGAACCAACGATCTCATTCAAATTTTCTATTATTTGTAATAGACTTTTTCTTTCCCCATTTAATTCCACAGGTATCCCTTCTTCAAAAGTAATTTCAATATAAGATGGTTCTTCCTTCTTTAATTTTGTCCATTGATAAATCTCCTCTGGGGGTTCCTGCCATGGATCTTCCAAAATTCCACCCTCTATACTTCTTCCCCACAAATTCTCATCTATACTAAAAGGGCTTTTTCTTGAAACAGGTATAGGTATATTATTCTCTATTGCATAATCAATTTCTTCCTCTCTTGAAAAATTCCATTCCCTAACAGGGGCAATAATTTCTAAATCTGGTGCTAATGCCTTCACTCCAAGATCTATTCTAACCTGATCATTTCCCTTTCCAGTGCACCCATGAGCTACATACTTTGCTCCATTTTCCTTTGCTACTTTAACTAAATATTTAGCAATAAGAGGTCTTGATAGAGCTGTAGCCAGAGGATAAACTCCCTCGTACATTGCATTCGACTTTATAGCAGGAGTTATATAATCATTTACAAATTCTTCTTTTAAGTCAATAATATAAGCCTTCTCTACCCCTAAATTTTCAGCCTTTTTCTTTATTTCCTCCAAATCTATTCCCTGTCCAATATCTACTGTTAAAGTTATCACATCTAATGAATATTTTTGCATAAGCCATTTTATAGCTACAGAGGTATCTAATCCTCCAGAATATGCAAGTACTACTTTATCTTTACCCATAGCCATATACCTCCCAATCAATTTTGAAAAATTATACCATAGAAATGCAATTTTATGCATACTTTTAATAAACTTTAACAATCATTGCCAAATTTCGATTTTTCTTATATAATCAACAACAAAGACCTAAAGGAAAGGGGGAAGGAAATTGAATATTTTTTTGATTATTTTATTAGTAATCTTTATTGCTCTATTAATATATGATATTTATTTGAGAAGAAGGGAAAAAGGAAAAATCAATATTCAAAAGATGGGTAAAGAGGATGTAATAGCTGGTGCTTCTAATACTATGAAAATGGATGCTACACTTCTTCCTATAAACTGGGCATACCTAATCATAAAACATGGAGAAGATAGAGGTAAAGACTTTAAAATTATCAAAGATGAAACAACTATAGGAAGAGAGAAGGAGAATGATATTGTAATAGTTAATCCCACAGTATCAAGAATTCATGCAAAAATAATAAGAAGCGAGGATAAATATTATATAGAGGATTTAGGAAGTGCTAATGGAACAATGGTAAATGGATTAAAAGTCAATAAGGAACTTTTACACGATGGAGATATTATACAATTAGGAGATGTGGTTTTAGTGTTTAAATGCCTCTAATTATCTTTTTTATCTATATCTCTTTTTATAATTGTATCTGAAGATGCAATATTTTTTTCTTCATAAGGATGTAAAGGATAACCTCTATTGAGGTCATCTATTAATTCTTCTGGGGTTTGATATCTAAATTCTGGAAAACGGGCAGTCATTTTTTTAATAATCATAGCTATACCTTCAGGTATATTGGAATTAATACTCCTTACATCTGGTAACTCTTCTTGATATCTTTTTAACATAAGTGAAATAGTTGTTTCTTCGGCATAAGGTAATAATCCAGTTAACATCTCATAGAAAACTATTCCTAAGGAAAAAATATCAGATCTAATATCTACTTTTTTACCTTCCAATTGTTCTGGAGAGGCATACTGAGGAGTACCCATAAAAACACCTGTCTGAGTTAATGTGGAAAGTCCACCTATTCGAGCAATACCAAAATCCATAAGTTTTACTTTACCATCATTAGTTATCATAATATTTTGAGGTTTTATATCTCTATGTACGATATTTTTTGAATTTGCATAGGAAAGAGCATAAGCTACTTGCTTTATAATCTCTACTGCCCAATCCACAGGAATAGGACCTTTCTCCTCAATAATTTTCTTCAAATCTTTTCCTGATACATACTCCATTACCATGAATACATAATCATCCTCTTTTCCATGATCAAGAACCTTTACAATATTAGGATGATCAAGATCTTTACATACTTGTATCTCTCTATAAAACCTTTCTAAGACCTCTTTATCCTCTGCATATTGGGGATGAAGTATTTTTACAGCAACATCCTTCTTAGTAACTAAATCTTTTGCTAAATAAACTGAGGCCATGCCTCCAGATCCCAATTTTTTCAATATTTTATATCTTCTTTTAACAGTAATTCCCTCTAATCTTTCCCTGGGCAGTACACTCTGATATACCAAATTTCCTAAAAAACCAAATACCATTCCAAGAGAAGGAGAAACCACAGGAGCTATAATATGTTTTAAGAACAAATAATAAGAAAATCCAAAATATAACAAAATAAGAAAGATAGTTATAAAAACATTCAAAAACATCTTTTTATTTAGAAAGATACCTGTAAAAAATACAGAAAGAAAATTAATTATAAGAATTAAAGGGGAAATCAGGGTTTTTAAATAATCATTATTTAACAAATTATCAAGAATATTAGCATGGATTTCTACACCTGGCATATATGAATATGATTTTCCAGAAGGGGATACATATCCTGAAAAAGGATGAAGAAAAGTATCTTTTAATATAGGAGAAACTGCACCCACGAAAATAATCTTATTCTTAAAAGTATTAGGAGTAAATCTTCCATTTAAAACATCAACATATGAAAAATATCTAAATGTTCCTTCTCCACCCCTGAAATTTATATAAAAGAAATCAGAAAATTTATAAACATATTTATATGGAAATTCATTTCTAACTATTCCATAAACCACAAGGGGTAAAGAATAGTATTTAACACCTGTTTCATTCACCTCATAAGGTCTTGCTCTTCTGACTTTATTATCATCATCTATTAATACATTGCTAAAACCTGTAGCAAGAGAAGCTTCCTTTAAGATATCTACTGGTTCCTTTAGAGAAAGTAGACTTATATTAAGCCTTTTATCATAATAAGTATATAAATAATTAGATAAAACAACTTTTTTAAAGGATTTTAAGCTTTTAGCAAATATAGCATCCTTATCTGTTTTGGTATCAAACAAAATATCAAAAACTACAAGTTTAGGATTTTCTTTTTTTAGAACTTCAAGAAACCTACCATGAACAGACCTTTCCCAAGGCCAATTTCCAATACTTTCAATTGAATTATCATCTATACCAACAATAACAATATCTTCTGAAGGTTTCGTCTCTCCCCTAATAAAAAATCTAAGATCTATAGTTTGTTTCTCCCATACCTTAAAAAAAGTTATAGAGGACAAACCTAAAAGTAATACAAAGAATACTAAAAGTATACCTACCTTAATGAAAATTCTTTTCATATAAATATTTTACATTAAAAATGATTTTTTAAAAAGTATTAAATAAACAAAGACAAGATAGCTTTTTGTACATGTAATCTGTTTTCTGCTTGATCAAAAACCACCGAATGTTCTCCATCCATAACATCATCTGTAATCTCCTCACCTCTATGGGCAGGAAGACAATGCATTACTATAACATCATCCTTTGCCAAACTAACAAGATCTCTGTTTAGTTGATAAGGAGGAAAGACCTTTTTTCTTAACTCTTTTTCTTCCTCTTGTCCCATACTTACCCATACATCTGTATATAAAACATCAGCATTTTTTACTGCTTCTTTTGGATCTTCTATAATTTGCACACTTCCACCTGTCTTTTTAGCCAAATTCTCTGCCCTTCTTATAATCTCTAAAGGAGGATAATATTCTTTTGGTGATGAGCATATTATTTCCATACCTAAAATAGCTCCTGCCAAAATTAACGAATTAGCTACATTATTTCCATCACCAAGATACACTATCTTTAATCTTTTATATCCCTTTTTTTCAAAAATAGTATAGTAATCAGAAATAACTTGACATGGATGTTCTAAATCTGAAAGACCATTTATCACAGGTACATTAGCCCATTTTGCTAATTCTTCTAAAGTTGAATGTTGATAAACCCTTGCCATTATACCATCCACATATCTTTCAAGTACCCTCGCTGTATCAGAAATTGTTTCTCCTCTTTTGAGTTGCATATCTTGAGCATTAAGATAAAGAGGATAACCCCCTAATTGGTATACTCCTACCTCAAAAGAAATTCTTGTCCTGGTAGATGGTTTCTCAAAAAATAATGCTACTGTTTTTCCTTTTAAGTAATCATGATGTTTTTTTCCAGAAAGAAAATCAGTTTTCAAACTTTTAGCAAGAGAAAATATATACTCCATCTCTTCTCTTGAAAGATCCAAAATGGAAAGCAGATCTCTACCCTTCATATATCCCATAAAAATAATCCTCCCAACCAATAATTATTTATTAATTCTAAATTATACATTAAATTTTTCAATTAATATTAGTCTTATCTGAAGACTAAAAATTTGATATTATAAAAACTATGAGTTTAAAAGAAAAGGATTATCGCTGGAATTTTATAGTTAATGCCATAGATAATGCATTCTTCAATTTGGGAATGACCTTTGGTTCTATACAGACCCTATTGCCATTATTTGCCAAAAATTTAGGAGCAGGAAATCTTGAAATTGGATTAATCCCTGCAATTGCAAATTTAGGATGGGCAATACCAGCTATATTAGGTGCAAGAGCTTCAGAAAGATATAAAAGAAAAATAGATTTAGTATTAAAAGTAACCTTAGGAGAAAGACTTCCTTATCTTTTTATGTCCTTTATAGCCTTCTATTTAGCCTCTTCTTCTCCAAAACTTTCTCTGTATTTGTCATTATTTTTACTTGCCATTGCGACCTTTTCAATGGGATTTTTAGGACCTCCTTGGATGAGCATGATAAGTAAGGTTATTCATCCAAGTAAAAGAGGAACTTTTTTCGCAATGGGAAATGGCTTAGGAGCTATAATGGGGATTGGAGGTGCCTTTTTAGCAAGATATTTTCTTTCTACCTATCCATTTCCAATAAACTTTGGCTATTCTTTCCTTTGCGCTGGTATAGCTCTACTAATATCTTTGGTTTTTCTATCTCTAACCAGAGAGGAACCAGATGAAAATGAAGTTCAAGATATATCCCTTATTGATTATATGAAAAGTATAAAGATAGTTTTTGAAGATAAAAATTTTAGAAATTATACAATCTCAAGAATCCTAAACACATTTTCCTTATCTTTTATGAGTTTCATATCAGTTTTTTCTGTAAAACAATTCAAAATCCCTGACAAGATAGTTGCAGATTTTACAGGTATTCTTTTAATTTCTCAAGCCCTTTCATCCTTCATCATAGGTCCTATAGGAGATAAACTTGGTCACAAGATAACCCTCCTTTTAGGAAGAATTGCAACAATAATATCTCTTATTCTTCTCTTAACCGCCAAAAATACAATCTCTTTCTATATAGTTTATCTTTTTATTGGAATTATAAATAGTGCTTTTTACGTTGGAGATTTAGCCTTTATACTTGATCTTTCACCTAACCAAAGAAGAGAACTTTATTTAGGATCTATCAATCTTATTTTTGCACCTTTTTCCTTTATAGCTCCTATTTTGGCAGGAAAAATTGCAGATATAAAAGGATATTACTTTCTCTTTTATTGTTTACTTCTTTTAGGAATAATAAATATCCTATATTTTGTATATAAAGTGGAGGATCCAAAGAAAAATGTCAAAAATATTGATAACTCTGATTCTAATTAGTTTACTGGGATTTATCTCTAAAAAATATAAGATATTCAGAGAAGAAGATAGAGAAATATTTTCAAAATTCGTATATACCTTTTCTTTACCTGCTTTAGTTTTTTATTCTATCTACTCTAATCCCCCTCAAATTTCATTAGATAAAGTGGTACTCGTGGAATGGATAGTTAGTATTGTTATTGGTATTCTTGCTTTACTTATAGGTTTTGGATTAAATCTAAATAAAAAAACTATTGGAAGCCTTTTTCTTGTAAGCATAGGTGGTAATGTAACATTTCTTGGATATCCTATTATGGAGAAACTTTATGGAAATCAAGGTTTAACTGTTGCTATTATCTATGACCAATTGGGTATGTGTCTTTTTATATACACAATTGGTATTATCCTGATAAGTTTGCTAAGTGCTCAGAAAATAAATTTTAACTTTATTGTAAAAAAAGTATTAAATAATCCCCCCTTATGGGGATTAATTTTAGGATTTATATTTTCTCCTTATAAACTTCCCGATTTTTTAATTGATAGTCTTTCCATATTAGGAAAAGCTACAACGCCACTTATGATGTTTCTTTTAGGTTTATCCTTTTCAAAGCCCCAAAAAAATAATAGATCTACATTGGGTATTTTCTCAGGTATTACCTTAAAACTTTTTTTATTTCCCTTTCTTGCTTTGATCTTTTCAAGAGTATTGGGATTAAGTGATGTACCTTATAAGGTAACAGTATTAGAATCTGCTATGCCATCTATGCTTACAGCCTTAGTACTTGCTTTACAATTTGATTTAGATACCATTTTTGCCTCTCATGTAATAGTTTATTCTACGTTAATTTCTCTTATCACATTAAACTTATGGATAGGGGTGGTATAAGATGATAGCTTTATTAAAGGTAACCATCATTTTTGGTATTATTGTAGTATTAATATCCAAAAATTTCCCTCTCCATTGGGCACTTTTAGGTGGAAGTATAATTATGGGGATAAGCTTTGGCCTACCCATAAACATTATTTTAAAATCCTTTTTGGAAGCAGCTATTGACTGGAGCACTATTAATCTTCTTCTAATCCTATATCTCATAGCAGTATTTGAATCTATATTAAAAGAAAAAGAAGTATTAAAGACAATGGTCAATTCACTAAAAAGTCTGATTAAAGATGAGAAAATTCGTTTAATATCTATGCCCATAATAATGGGTCTTCTCCCATCCGTAGGTGGAGCTCTTTTTTCTGCCCCCCTTTTAGAAGAATCGACAGATAATGGTAATTTAGAACCTGAAAGAAAAAGTTATATAAATTATTGGTTTAGGCATGTATGGGAACCATTTCTCCCCATATATCCAGGAATCATATTGGTTTCAGCTTTAACCCAAACTCCTATAAATATACTTGTGAAAGAAGCTTTACCCTATGGATTATTCGTACTTGCAATAGGCCTGCTTTTTGCCTTTTATAAAATGCCTTCTGAAGAGATCGCTTCCTTAGAGCAAATTCAAACTCAAAATTTAGAAGAAGAAAACCAAGAAATAATAGTTTCTCAAAACCCTGTTAAAGACTTTATAATCTCTTTTCTCCCTATTTTGATATTAATTTTTTCTGTAATCTTTCTTCATTTTGATCTTCTATATGTTCTTTTAGGAATTGTTCTTTTACTTTTCATTATATTTCGCTTCAATGTTCATCAAATTTTAAATACATTAAAGACTTCAATAAAACCCCAGAATCTAATCTTGATATTAGGAGTTATGATCTTTAAAAAAATGTTAGAGGTTACAGGAGCAGTATCAGATATTGCCTATTCACTTAACTTTTCTTTCATTCCAACTCCCATTATTTTCTTTTTGATACCCTTTATAGTTGGCATATTCACTGGAGTTACCTCTGCTTCTATTGGAATTTCCTTTCCTATTTTAATCAAAATGCTTCCATATGTTAATCCATTAAAATACATATTATTAGCATTCTTAAGTGGATTTTTAGGAATAATGGTATCTCCTATGCATCTTTGTCTAGTTCTTACAAGGGAATATTTTAATGCTGATTGGAATAAGATTTATAAATATATAATAAAAAGTGGAATTTTGCTCGCAATTTTCATATTTTTAAGATTTTTGATATAATTAAAATCAAAACTTCAATCAAGGAGGATTTAAAACAATGAGGTACTCTAAAAAATTTATCCTCTTCCTCTTAGTATTATTTCTCTTTTTTAGTCTCTCTTTTTCACAAACATCCAATTTAATAGACATAAAAATCCTTCACATCAACGATTTTCATGGAAGACTTCTACCTTATATCGTAAAAAGCATTAATGAAAAAATTCCAGTAGGTGGTGGAGCATATTTAGCCTATATAATAAATGAAGAAAGAGCTAAAAACCCTGAAGGAACTATTTTACTTTCTGCTGGAGATATGTTCCAAGGTACACCTATATCTAACATATTCAAGGGTGAGCCAGTTATTGAGATGATGAATTATCTAAAATTTGATGCTATGACTATTGGAAACCATGAGTTTGATTGGGGCCAAGATCTTTTACAACAATGGATAAAATCTTCCAGTTTTCCTTTTTTAGCAGGAAATATATTAAAAGATGGAAAATATCTTCCAAATGTTAAACCCTATATCATCATTGAGAGAAAAGGGCTAAAAATTGCAATAATAGGGCTTACAACAACTGAAACTGCTTATATAGTAAAACCTGATTATGTTAAAGATTTAACCTTTGTAGAACCAGAAAAGGTACTTCCTAATTTAATTAAGGAAGTAAAAAGTCAAGGAGCAAACTTAGTAATAGTATTATCCCACTTAGGTTATGATGCAGATAAAGCCCTTGCAGAAAAGGTTCCTGGAATTGATGTAATTGTTGGAGGACATAGCCATACAGTAGTTACGGATACTGTGATAGTTAGAGGAACAATTATTGTACAAGCGGGATACAATGGTATATATTTAGGGGTTTTAGATTTAAAAATACAACCTGAAACTGGTCTAATTTTAGGTTTTACAAAAGAAAAAGAGCTAAAAACGGTTTTTGCAGGACCCGAAGATAAATATGACCCTGAAGTAGCAAAAATAATTGATAAATATAATACCCAACTTAAAGAAGAATTTTCCAAAATTGTGGGTGAAACACTTGTAGATCTTGTAAGAAATTATAATGAAGAATCAAACATAGGAAATGTGATATGTGATGCAATGATAGAAGCAAGCAATGCCCAAATCGCATTTCAAAATAGTGGGGGCATAAGAACAGATATTCCTAAAGGGAAAATAACAATGGAACAAGTATATACTTTACTTCCTTTTGATAATGTACTGGTAATAATGGATCTAACCGGAAAAGATATATTAGATCTTTTAGAACAAAGCGCCACCTTAGAAAAGGGTATTTTACAAACTTCAGGAATTAGGGTAAAATATGATATGACGAGACCTATAGGATCAAGGGTGATAGAGGTCTTTGTTGGGAATGAACCCTTAGATTTAAACAAGGTTTATAGAGTAGTAACTAATGATTTTCTAGCTGCAGGTGGAGACAAATTTACAGCTTTTACAAGAGGTAAAAATATTGTCTATGGAGATATGTTGAGAGATGTCTTTGTAGAATATTTAAAGAAACATTCTCCTATAAATCCAAAGGTGGAAGGAAGGAGTATAATTATAAAGTAATTTGAAAGAAAAGATTAAAGTTTTTGTAAATGATAAACCTTTAGAAATATTTCAGGGCATGCAGGTAAAGCATGCCCTGATTTCTTATGATATAGATATTTATAAAAAATGCATAGATGGAGAATATATTGTTGTTAATGAAGATGGTTTTGAAATAGGTTTAGAAGGAGCACTTTCAGATAATACTAAAATATATATTAAACGAAGGAGGGAAAAAAGTTGTTTAGAAAGACAAAAATAGTATGTACAATAGGCCCTGCCAGTGAAAAAGAAGAAATATTAAAGGAACTTATTAAAGCAGGAATGGATGTGGCAAGATTAAACTTCTCCCATGGAGATTATAATGTACATGGGGAAAGAATAAGGCTCATAAGAAAACTTTCAGAAGAATTAGACAAACCAATTCCTATTATTCAAGATCTTCAAGGCCCCAAAATAAGAATAGGAGAATTAGAAAAGGACAAAATATTTATTAAAGATGGAGAAGAAATCTATCTCACTCCTAAGGAAACTATAAGTAATGAAAAGATTCTTTATGTTAACTATCCCTATCTATTAGAAGATGTGAATATTGGGGATAGGATACTTATAGATGATGGACTTATAGAATTGAAAGTTATGGATAAAAAAGAAGACAAATTAGTATGTGGAATTATTCATGGAGGGTACCTCTCAGGAAGAAAAGGAGTTAATTTTCCAGACTCTAAATTAAGGGTTTCACCTCTTACAGAGAAGGATAAAAAAGATACTATATTTGGAATAGAAAACAAGGTAGATTATATTGCATTGTCCTTTGTGCAAAGAGCTTCCGATATCATAGAGTTAAAAGAATTTCTTGAAACACATGATGCAAAAATCCCTGTAATAGCTAAAATTGAAAAAAGAGAAGCAGTGAATAATTTTAAGGAAATATTAGAAGTGGCAGATGCTATAATGGTAGCAAGAGGAGATTTAGCAATAGAGATTTCAAATGAAGAAGTACCCCTAATACAAAAAAGAATAATAAGGGAGACAAGGTTAACAGGAAAACCTGTAATTACAGCCACCCAAATGTTGATATCTATGGTAAATAATCCTACTCCCACAAGGGCTGAGGTAAGTGATGTGGCAAATGCAATATTAGACGGCACTGATGCTATTATGTTATCAAACGAAACTGCTATGGGTAAATATCCTATAGAAAGCTTAAAAATGATGGATAAAATTGCAAGGAAAGTTGAAGAAAGCTTTCCATACGACGATTTCCTAAAAGAATCAGATTGTAATACTAATATAACTAAAGCTATAACCTTCTCCACCTGCCAAATAGCCAAAGAAATAAAAGCTTCCGCAATCGTAACAGCTACTCATAGTGGTTTTACAGCAAGACAAATATCAAAATATAGACCTAATGCTCCCATATTTGCTATTACTCACTTTTCTGAAGTAAGAAGAAGGCTCAACTTATCTTGGGGTGTAATTCCACTTTTAACTGAGATTTTTTACACTACTGATGAAATGTTTGAAAAATCTACCAAAATACTTCTTCAAAAAGAATATGTTAAAAGAGGAGATACAGTTGTAATAACTGCAGGCATACCTATGGGGATCTCTGGAATGACAAATCTTATAAAGGTCCATGTAATAAGTGATATTATAGGACAAGGACATGGGCTTGGTGGAGATTCTAAAACTGCAAAAGTCATATTAGCTCAAAACGCTAAAGAAGCTCTTAGTAAAGAGATAGATGGAGCCATATTACTAATAAAGTCTTATGATCCCGAAATAGAACCTCTCCTTGACAAATTAGTTGGTATTATTATTGAAGATGAAAAAATTCCACCATCATTGATTCCATGGAGAAGTAAGGGATTAGGGATAATAGTTGGCGCCAAAAATCTTTTTGAAAAATTAAGAGATAATGAGATTATCACTATAGACCCTGAAAGGGGAGTAATATATCGTGGGGTGGCAAGAATATCTTAAAAAGGATAAAAAGAAGAGAAATCCTACAAATACAATACTTTTAGTTCTTTTTCTTCTATATCTAAGCCCATCCATATATATGGGGATTAGAGATTATATTACTTATTCTCAAAAACTAAAGGAACTATATCAAAGAAAATCAGTTCTCGAAAAAAAAGTTAAAGAATTAAGAGAAATAGCCTACAATACAGATGATCCATATATTATAGAGAAAATTGCAAGGGAAAAACTTTTTATGGCAAAACCTAATGAAGAGCCAATTCTAATAATTGAGAAAAAAGAAGAAGAAAAAATTCTTTGGGATAAAATAATAGGTCTTTTTAAAAAGTAGTATTTTGATATAATATCATTTGATAAAAATTAATTTATAGCAGGGGTGAAAGAAATGGGAAAACAGTGGAGAGTAATACTTAAGAGAAGAAGAAGAAAGGCAAGAGAAAAAAGGAGAAAAGAAAGACTAAAGCTACTTTTAAAAGAGCTTAAAAAAGCTTAATTGATATTTTTTATTTTAAAAAAGGACCCTCATAGGTGATAAGATGCACATAAGCGATAAAGTCGAAATATTGGCAGAATCAGCGAAATTCGATCTATGTGGGTCCTTTTTGTGTTCTCAAGAAGCTATAAAAAGAAAACCATCTATAAGTGGTTGGATCTATCCCACAGTCCTTCCTGATGGAAAAACAGTGAGACTTTTAAAAATTTTACTCTCAAATGATTGTATTCATAACTGTTACTATTGTGCTAATAGAGCTAATAGACCATTTCAAAGAGTAACTCTTACAGCAGACGAGCTTGTAAAATTATTCTTAGAACTTTATAGAAAAAATTTAGTAGATGGATTATTTCTAAGTTCTGCAATAACTAAATCACCTAAATATACTATGGAACAAATGCTAAAATCGGTAGAAATACTAAGAGAAGTCTATAAGTTTAAAGGATATATTCATTTAAAAATACTACCAGAATCCTCCTTAGATTATATAGAGACCGCTATAAGATATGCAGATCGAATCTCTATAAATTTGGAAGCCCCATCAGAAAAATACTTAAAAGAAATTGCTCCTGAAAAAAATTTTAATTTTCTTCTACAAAAATTAGAAATTTTAAAAGAACTATATAAAAAGGGTTTAAGAACAAAAGCAGGTATAACAACTCAATTTGTAGTTGGTGCTTCACAAGAAAGGGATAAAGAAATTCTTAATCTTACCTTCAACCTCTATAAAAATTATCATTTATCAAGAGCCTATTTTAGTGCTTTTCAGCCTATTCCCCTTACTCCCCTATCCGATCTTCCACCTACCTCTACTTGGAGAGAAGTAAGACTATATGAAGCCGATTTTCTAATAAGAAAATATGCCTTCAACATAGAAGAACTTGTGTTTAACGAGAATGGGAATTTACCTGCAGATGAAGATCCTAAAACAGTATGGGTCAAAAATCATCCAGAATTCTTCCCTATAGAGATAAACTCTGCCTCATATGATAAACTCATAAGAATTCCGGGGATAGGTCCAGTATTTGCCTCAAGGATAATCAAAGCAAGAAGAGAAAATAAGATAAAAGATCTGAAAGATTTAAAGAAAATAGGTATTCCAATAGAAAAGTGTAAAAATTTTATTCTTATAAATGGGAAAAGCCCTTCCTCTTCTAAAAATCAACTTACTCTTTTCTGAGGAAGGGCTTTTAAACTTCTAATCTTCCAATCCATTTCGCTCAATTACCTTTTTATAAAAATAGGCACTTTCTTTTAATATTCTCTCCTGAGTTTCATAATTAACATATATAATCCCAAATCTTTTACTAAATCCATGCGCCCATTCAAAATTATCCATTAAAGACCATACAAAGTATCCTCTTAGATCTACACCATCTCTGATAGCGAAATAAGCCCTTTTAATATGCTCTTTCAAATAATTAACTCTCTTAATATCTTTAACCTTACCATCTTCCAAGATATCATCAAAGGCTGCCCCATTTTCAGTAATATAAATTGGAATTTTATAACTTGTATATAGTTGAACTAAAATATCATAAAGCCCATCAGGATAAATTTCCCAATTCATAGCAGTAACTTCACCATCACCTTGTACCCTACTTATTCCTATATAAGGATCCTCAGGATTTGCCTTTACAATACTCCTTGTATAGTAATTAATCCCAATAAAATCTATGGGCTGAGATATAATATCAAAATCTCTTTCTTCAAATTTAAAAACCCAAGGTGTTTTTTCTAAAACTTTCCAAGCACTTTCAGGATAGGTTTTTCTAAAAATGGGATCTAAAAACCATCTGTTTGAAAAAGCATCCTGTCTTTCTACTGCTATTAAATTTTCTTCTGTATCATTTTCAGGATAGAAAGGAGTAACATTGATAGTTATACCAATGCTTCCTTTATATCCTTCTTCTTTATAAATCTGGACAGCATAACCATGAGCTAAAAGGAAATTGTGACTTGCAATAAATGCCCCCTTCATATCTCTTTTTCCTGGAGCATGAACACCCCAACCATAACCCAAGAATGCATTTACCCAAGGTTCATTTAATGTAATCCATAAATCAACTCTATCCCCAAATTTATAGAATAGAAAAGAAGCATAATCAGAAAAATATTTTGCCACATCTCTATTTAACCAACTACCAATATCCTCAAGCTTTTGAGGTAAATCCCAGTGATATAAAGTTATGGCAGGTTTTATTCCTTTCTCAAGAAGTTTATCAATAAGCCTATCATAAAAGGCTAAACCTTTTGGATTAACTTTTCCTTTTCCTTCTGGAAAAATCCTTGGCCATGAAACAGAGAATCTATAAGCCTTAAGTCCAATATAACTCATTAAATCCACATCTTTCTCCCATAAATGATAATGATCACATGCCACATCTCCATTCTGATTCTGATAAATAGTACCTGGAGTATGAGAGAACCTATCCCAAGTACTTTCTCCTTTTCCATCCTCATTCCAAGCTCCCTCTATCTGATAAGACGCTGTTGCAGCTCCCCATAAAAATCCTTTAGGAAATATCAGTTCTTGCATCTCTTAACCTCCTTCATTAAAGTTTTATATATAACCTTTGATATATTACTAAAACAAAATGTTTTTGGAAAGAGGATAATAATTAAAAAATTAATAGTACTTGATTTTCCAAAAAGTTTTTTATATAATTTTTTACAACAATAACTTATTCGCTCCTCGGTAGCTCAACGGTAGAGCGGCCGGCTGTTAACCGGCGGGTTGCAGGTTCGAATCCTGCCCGAGGAGCCAATTTTATATTATCCCCATAATTTAAATTCCATTTATTATCAATTTCAATTATTGAAAATTCGTTGTTATGTGACTATTTTCACTGATATTTATTGACTTAATAGCCTATTTAAGTTAACATAAACAAAAAAAGGAGGCTTTAAATTATGGGGAGAGTCCAAATTATTGGAGAAAAGATTCCAAATTTACCCTGGGAAGACCGACCTAAGGGAAGTAGTGATGTAGTATGGAGATACTCAAAAAACCCTATAATTAAAAGAAACCATATTAAAAGAGCAAACAGCATATTTAATAGTGCAGTAGTTACCTTTAACGGAAAGTTTGCAGGTGTTTTTAGAGTAGACGACAAAGCAAGATCAATGAATTTACATGCAGGATTTAGTGATGACGGAATTAATTGGACCATTGAGGAAGACCCCATAAACTTTATACAAAAAACTAAGGATCCCTTAGTAAGTGAATACAAATATGATCCAAGGGTTACTTTTATTGAAGATAGATATTATATTACATGGTGTAATGGTTATCATGGACCAACTATTGGTGTAGGATATACCTTTGATTTTAAGGAATTTTATCAATTAGAAAATGCTTTCTTACCTTACAATAGAAATGGTGTACTTTTCCCAAGAAAAATAAATGGTAAATATGCCATGTTAAGCAGACCTTCTGATAGAGGTCATACACCTTTTGGAGATATATTTTATAGTGAGAGTCCGGACATGATCCATTGGGGTTGTCATAGATTTGTTATGTCAGCAGGGCTTACAGGATGGCAATCCCTTAAAATAGGGGCAGGTCCTACTCCTATAGAAACCAGTGAGGGTTGGCTTTTAATCTATCATGGAGTATTACTATCTTGCAATGGTTATGTATATAGTTTTAGTGCTGCCCTTTTAGATTTAGAAAAACCATGGAAAGTAAAATATAGAGCTCGTTCTTATCTACTCTCTCCTCAAGAATATTATGAGTGTGTAGGAGACGTACCTAATGTAGCATTTCCTTGTGCAGCTTTATGTGATGCTGAGACAGGGAGGCTTGCCATCTATTATGGTGGTGCAGATACAGTAGTTGCTCTTGCCTTTGCATATGTAGATGAAATAATTGATTTTCTAAAAGAAGATGGAATAAAATATGAATAAAATACAAAAAAGAGGGAGAGGAATACCTCTCCCTCTTCATAAAAAATGGAAAAATTTATATACTTGGTTCCTTTTGATAAGATAGATAAAGATCTTTTAGATTTCCTTTTAGAAAATCTTCCTAAGATTATTTCTTATTCTGTAAAAAAATACCTTAGCTTACCTATACCCAGTAATGCTTATAATCCTGAAAGAAATCAATATCTTTCTTCACCTTTTCTTGACATACTAACTAAATTAAAGATACCTGACAGTTTCAAGATTCTTGGAATTACAAATGTGGATTTATATACCCCTGGACTTAATTTCATATTTGGACAAGCAAAACTTAATGGAAGAGAAGCCTTAGTAAGTATAGCAAGATTAGATAATAGTTTCTACGGATTACCTAAAGATCAAGAAGTTTTATATATTCGCTCTTTAAAAGAATCGGTACATGAACTTGGACACACCCTGGGTCTTTCCCATTGTCCAAACCCAGAGTGTGTCATGCATTTTTCTAATTCTATATCCGATACTGATAGAAAAAGCTATAATTTCTGTCCTATTTGTAAATTAAGCCTTTCTTACCTTTTTTAAATTCAATCCTTTAATTTCTAAATTTTCCTCTACCTCTTTCAGAGTATAGGGAGCTTTAAAAATTACTTCGTACTTATCCTTTGGATAAATGGTAAAGTAATTATCTTCCCATTCTGCATTTGGAAGTTCCAAAGCTACAAATAAAGCAAGAAAATCACTTTCTAATACTACTCTATATATTTCTTTGTCAATCTCCTCTATAGTATAAATAACTTCTGCCTTAGGGAGTTCCAAATGTTTAAATGGAGCAAAGAAATATTCGTTCTTATCAAGTAAATTACCCTTTTCATCAAAAAGTTGTACATAGAAAAACTCCCCATATTTATCTACATCTTCTAAGGGAATTGTTATAGCATTTAAAGACGTATTAGGAGAAAGCTCAAGAGTAATTTCTTTCTTACCTCTTCTTTTTCCTTTAAAAGTACTAAATGCATATTCTATTTTCCCATCAAAAGGTTGCAAAGTATCATTAACTACAAAGATTAAAAGTTTACCGTCTCTTGGTTCTATATTTACTTTCAGATTCTTAAAAGATCTCTTTACAAAATAGTAAGAGGGTTTCAAGTTTTTATAATAATCAATTATACTCCAACTAACTACGGGCCAACAATCGTTAAGTTGCCATATCAGTGCTCCTGCAGTATGGAACTTATTATTTCTCCAATGTTCTATTCCTGTTTTCAATGCTAATCCTTGAATGATTTGAGAAAGATATATGTAATCATCCATATCAGATGTAATTTTAAAATAACTAGAAATATATCTTATAATTCTCTCTGTACCTTCATAAGCTTTATTATGAAATTCCATTTCTCTACTTTGAGGATGATATTCTTTCTCGGAAGTAATAAACTTTCTAATAGTCTCTGAAACAGGAGGAGCCTGCATTCCGAACTCACTCACAAATCTGGAGTTATCTTTAAGATATTCTTTAAAGTCTTTCCATCCATGCCATATATCCCAGTTATGTCTATCTCCTGCCTCCTCACTATTTGGATGCCTTCCCCCGTAAGGACTACTTGGCCAATATGGTCTTGTTAAATCAAGTCTAGCACACACATCAGGTAATACTTTGCTATATATTTCTTCTCCCCAGAACTTATCTCTTTCAGCCCACCATTTTGCCACATAGCCCCAATTATTCTCATTATTACCACACCATAAAACAATAGAAGGATGATTTCTTAATCTCTTTACAACAAATTCTGCTTCCCTCTGTACTTCTTCTAAAAATTTCTCATCATCCGGATATTCCGCACATGCAAACATAAAATCTTGCCAAACCATTATACCAAGTTCATCACATAAATCATAAAATATATCATTTTCGTAAATTCCTCCGCCCCAAACCCTAAGCATGGTGGTTCCCATTTCTTTAGCCTTCGTGAGAAGAAATCTATAATCTTCTTCTCTTAATCTTGGAAGAAAACTATCCGCTGGTATCCAATTTGCTCCCTTAGCAAAGATGGGTACATCATTTATTTTGAAAATAAAGGATTCACCTTTTTCATCTTCTTTCGTATATAACTCTACTTTTCTTATTCCAAAGGTTTCCTCTATTTTATCTAAAATCTCACCTTTTTCATCCAAAAGGATCAATTGTATTTTATATAAGTTCTGTTCACCGTATCCTTGTGGATACCAAAGTTTAGGATCTTTTATAGTTAATGGTATCTTTAAAAATACTCTTCCTTCTGGGAGAGTAAATCTTAACCTTTGTTCTAAAACAGGTTTATTATGAGAAATTCTAAATGCCACATCTACACTCATGGCTTGTTGAAGTTCAATATCAAGCTCAAGACTTATATGAGCAGGATTACCTAAATTCCTTACAGGAACCCATACATCTAAAATTCTCGCCTTATCCCAACCCTTTATTTTTACCGATTTCCATAAGCCTGAAGTAGCAAGCCTTGGGCCCCAGTCCCATCCAAAGGAATATTGAGCCTTTCTACCAAAAACTCTGGGAGAAAAATCTCCTCCATGAAGTTTATATGGATAATTATCTGCCCTTTCTTTAAGCGTTTTGGTAGGAGATAAAAGCTTCACTTCAAGAACATTTTCACCTTCAACTAATACATTTTTTACATCAAAACTCCAAGGAATAAACATATTGTCTGTTTCGCCAATCTTTTTCCCATTAAGATAGATCTCAGAGAAAGTATCAATACCCTCAAATTCTAACTCTATGGCAGAATGTTTTAGAAACTCTTTATTTATGTTAAATTTTTTTCTATATATCCAATCTTCTTCCTCTACCCATTGAACCTTTAGTTCATTTTCCCCCACAAAAGGATCTGGAATTAAATTATTATCCATTAAATCTAAGTGAACACAACCTGGTACTTTAGCCTTAAGCCATTTTCTTTCTTTTGTATTTCTAAACTCCCATTCACCATCTAATTTAATTACATCCATATCTCAAAATCCTCCCCAAAGGCATAAAATTTTGTTTAGTATAACTTATTAACTTGTAAAAATCAAAATATCCTTGAGGGGAGGATAATATATAAAAATTTTTATTTTATACTAATATTTCCCATTGAACAATTCACAAATATCTCTGATTTTTCTCCACTACCATATATATACGTATCACCTTTCATTATCATATCTGGTTTTTTATCAACAGATACTTCTCCCATGGCAACTTTTACTATCAGTTTTCCATCAAAATCACTGGGAAGTACTATTGAAATATCTCCAGTAGTACAAGTTAATTCTCCTTGAGATGGAGCTTTAACAAAAACAATATCTAAATCTCCCATATTTACCTCAGCCCTAACTTTCTCGCTCTCTATATATAAGTTACCATCACCCATTTTTATGAAAATCTCACTTTCTTTTGCAACCAGTTTTCCCTTTACATCCCCTGCTGAAACCTTCATCTTAACTGTGTTTAACTTTGGTAAATTCAAATTAAAATCTCCTGCAGAAAATTTAATCAAATTATCTTCTAAAACGAATACACCTTCTCCCTTTATCCTTATCTTTTCTTCTTCCCAAACATCTACATCCAAATCTCCAGCTGTGATCTCTATAAATAGTGGCTTATCCTCTGTCCATTCATATTCCTCATCTACATGCTTTATCCCCTTCATACTATTTGCTATAACTCCCGGTATGATGGAAAAAGCAGACGTTAAAGCGTCGGTTACAATCTCTCCTATATTAATAAAGCCAAATTTATCCTTCCTCTTTGATTCTTTCCTTTCCTCAAGAGCCTCAATAAGTTTCTCTGCCTCATCAGCTTTTATTTTACCTTCTTCTAAAAGTCTTAAAATTCTTTTTAATTCATCCTCCATGTTTTATATACCCCCATTTCTTAAAATTAATTTTTAATAATTATAAAACACAATTTTATAATTTTCAAGTTTATATTTAATAAATTTACTTTTTTACCTTTGTTATTACCTCTAGTAAAAAATTTTAAACATAACTAACATGTGTTAAGTATAAATAAATAACTGTTATTATCTAATATTCATTTAATTTTACCTATTTGAAGTTATATGAGTTTTGTTATATTATTAAGAAGAATTTAAAATGAAAAAGGGAGGTATGAGAGATTGAATACAGAAATATTTGATCGCTTAAAAAAGGAAAATGTGATTGCTTATTTCTCTATGGAAATAGCTTTAATCTCTGATATACCAACATATAGTGGAGGCTTAGGTGTACTGGCTGGTGATACAGTAAGAACAGCTGCTGATTTAAACATCCCCTTTATTGCGGTTACTCAGATAAGTAGAAAGGGATATTTTAAACAAATAATAGAAGAAGATGGCACTCAAATAGAACAACCAGCTACCTGGGATCCAGAAAAATATATGTCTCTTCTTCCAATTAAAACCTTTGTTGAAATTGGAGGTAGGAAAGTATATATTCAGCCTTGGGTGTACTATTGGAAGTCTATTCATGGACATATTGTACCTGTCATATTCTTAGATACCAATCTTCCAGAAAATACAGAAGAAGACAAAACCATTACTGATATACTTTATGGTGGTGATCTATCTTATCGTCTAAAGCAAGAAGTAGTATTAGGAATAGGGGGAGCAAGAGTATTAAAAGAGCTGGGACTTAGAGTCAGAAAATATCATTTAAATGAAGGACATTCTGCTCTTCTCACTTTAGAACTTTTAAAAGAGGAGTTAGATAATGGTAAATCCTTAGATGAAGTTGTAGAAGATGTTAAGGAGAAATGTGTTTTTACTACCCATACTCCTGTAGAGGCAGGACATGATAAATTTACATATGATCTTGTTTCAAAAATTTTGGGAAATTATATTTCTATAGATCTAATTAAAAAATTTGCTGGAGAAAATGTTCTTAATATGACTCTTCTTGCTTTAAATCTTTCTGGATATGTAAATGGTGTTGCAAAAAGGCACCAAGAAGTATCTCTTTCCATGTTCCCTGGCCACAGAATACATGCTATAACTAATGGAGTACATTCTTTTACTTGGACATCTGCCCCTTTCCGAGAACTTTTTGACAAATATATTCCAGGATGGGCAACTGAACCTGAGCTTCTTACAAGAGCCCAATTTATTCCAAACGAGGAAATTTGGCTTGCCCATCAACAAGCTAAAAAGGAACTTATTGATTATATATATGCCCAAACAGGAGTAAAATTTGAAGAAAATGTATTAACAATAGGTTTTGCAAGAAGAGTTACATCATATAAAAGACCTCATCTTTTATTTTCTGATATAAATAGGCTTAAAAAGGTAAAAAGAAAAGGACCTCTTCAGATTGTTTATGCCGGTAAAGCTCATCCCAAGGATATAGAGGGTAAAAAACTAATTAAAGAAATATATGAATATATCAAAGAATTAGAAAAGGATATAAAAATTGTATACTTACAAGACTACAATATGGATATGGCTAAAAAGATTGTGGCAGGTGTAGATGTATGGTTAAACACCCCTCAAAGACCTTTAGAGGCATCTGGTACCAGTGGTATGAAGGCTGCTCATAATGGGGTAATTAACTTTAGTATACTGGATGGTTGGTGGATAGAAGGTCATGTGGAGGGATATACTGGTTGGTCTATCGGTCCATCACCCTTTGAGGAAAAAAGTTTAGAAAATCATCTTCAAGAAGAAATCGATGATTTATATAATAAGCTTGAATATATAATTTTACCAACCTATTATCATCATTGCGATGATTGGATTAAAATCATGAAAAACTCTATCTCCAATTTAGCCTCATACTTCAATACCCACAGGATGATGAAGAGATACATTACAGAAGCATATTTTAAAAATAGATAAATACAAAAAGGGGAGCTTTATATTAAAGGCTCCCCTTTTTTTATCAAACTCCTGACAAAGAACCTGATAGCAAGCCTCGCATAAAATATCTACCCAGAAATATATATACTATAAGAGGTGGTAAGGCTGTTATTAAAGCACCTGCCATTTGAATATTCCATTGTACAAAATAACTTCCTGCAAGATTATTTAAAGCTACTGTAATAGGCTGAACAGAAGGATTAGGAGCAACCACAAGTCCAAATAAGAAATCATTCCATATGGAAGTAAATTGCCATATCATAACCACAGCAAATGCAGGCATTGACACAGGAAGAACAATTCTCCTATAAATACCAACAAAATCCGCTCCGTCTATTTTAGCAGCTTCTATTAGCTCAGAAGGAATTGTAGAGTAATAATTTCTAAAAATAAGGGTGGTTATTGGGATACCATATACTATATGCACAAATATAAGACCTGGGATAGTACTGTATAGTTTTATCTTTTGTAATACCTGCACTAAAGGTATAAGAATGCTTTGATAAGGTATAAACATACCAAATAAAAGCATAGGGAAAATTATATCTGCACCTTTAAATCTCCATTTTGTAAGTACATAACCATTCATAGAACCTAAGAATGCAGAAAGAATAGTAGCAGGAATAACTAAATATACACTATTCATAAAATTCTGTGAAAGCCCCCGGAGACCTCTCTTTGGATCTCCTCCCCATGCCTGTATAAAACTTTCAAAACTAATAGTTTTGGGTAGTCTCCACATGGTCTTAAGATCAACTTCTACAAAACTTTTTAGACTTGTAACTAAAAGCACATATATAGGTGTCAAATAAAAGATTGCAAAAAGTATTAGGAAAAAATATATTAATAATCTTCCTATTTTCATTATCTTTTAACCTCCGATTTGAGACTATACCTTAGATAAGGAATAATCAAAACCCCCACCATTAAAAGAAGAATTATTGCTATACTTGCCCCTTGTGCAAAATGATTTCCTCTAAAGGTAGTATCATACATGAATAAGGCAGGAACATCACAAGAAAAACCTGCTCCAGAGCCTGTCATTGCAACAACCAGATCAAATATTTTTAAAGATATATGTCCTAAAATTATTATAGCTCCTAAGGTTATAGGCCTTAAGAGAGGTAAAACAATATAACGATAAACTTGCCACATATTAGCTCCATCCACCTGAGCTGCCTCAAATAATTCACTTGGAATTCCCCTTATTCCAGCTAAATACATAGCCATTACATATCCTGACATTTGCCATACTGCAGCAATGACAACAGCTTTTATTCCTATTTTGGGATCTGTATACCAGCCACTTTTTAAAAAAGAAAGTCCAATTTTATCCAAGATTTGGTTTAAACCAACAGGATTGTTTATAGTTCCAGGATTTAATATCCATCTCCATACAACACCTGTTACAACAAAAGATATGGCCATGGGAAATAGATAAATATTCCTAAATATGTTTTCACCTCTTATCTTTTGATCTAAAAAGATAGCAAGAAGAAAACCTAAAATTAAAGATGATACAAGAAAGAGAGCTGTAAAAACCAGTGTATTTTTCATAGATATTTGAAAACGAAAATTTTGAAAAAGTTCTATATAATTTCTTAATTCTACGATATTAAAACTTGGAAATATATCATTCCAATCAGTAAGAGAAATAAATCCAGTCCAAAAAATAAAAAAATAAACAAAAATAGCTATCAATATAATCGATGGAAGAATAAAAAGAAAAGAATATAATTTATCCTTTTGCAATATCTTCACCACCCTTAAAATTTATCAGGGGGGAGTTTTACTCTCCCCCCTTAAAAATTCTCTTACTGTTTTACTCCATTTTTAATAGCTACATTAATAAGAGCTTTTTGAGTAGTCTTTACATCTGGCCTTACTACAAAGAGTGAAATCACGTCCTTAAATTCTGTAACCCATCCTTCAGAAGCAGCTGCTCCATGCATTACACTTGGGACTATCTTATGCTTTAACCAATCATCCATACAAGATCTCTGATAAGCTGGGAATTTAGATTTATCAACATCTGTTCTTGCTGGAATTGATCCTTTCTTAAGGTTAAAAGCTTCTTGTCCTTCTTTTGATCCAAGAACTTTCAAGAAGGCTATAACATTATTTCTATTTTTAGCTCCTTTTGGAAGTCCAAAACTATCAGATAAAGCATCAAAAATCCCAGCATTACCGGGAGCAAGAACCCATCCGAAATCTTCAAATCCCTTAGCATAGAAATAACCAACAGCCCAATCTCCCATGATAGTCATAGCTGCAGATCCATCCACAATCAATGCACAAGCCTCATCCCATGTTCTTGCTGAATGATCAGAATTTACATAGCTTAACATCTTCTTGAAGGTTTCTAAAGCATCAGTTACCTTAGGATCAGACCACTTTGTCTTTCCATTCCATAATCCCTTATATCCCTCAGCACCAAGTTTTCCAATCAATACAGTCTCAAATACATGAGCAGCTTCCCATCCATCTTTTGTTCCAAGGGCAAAAGGTGTGATTCCCTTAGCCTTCAATGCTTCTGCTACCTTAAAGAATTCATCAAAAGTCTTAGGTGGAGTTAAATTATTCTCTGCAAAAATCTTTTTGTTATACCAGAGCACATTAGCTCTATGAATATTTACTGGTACAGACCAATACTGTCCATTGTAAGATACAATGTCAAGTATACCTTTTGGCATTACCTTCTCCCAACCTTCTTGTTTATAGAGGAAAGTTATAGGTTCCATAAATCCTGTTTTTACCCATGTATCTATCAACTCATGACCTGCATGTACCTGGAATGTATCTGGTGGATCCCCACCTAACATTCTTGTCTTAAGAACTGCCTTTGCATTTGCACCAGCCCCTCCAGCCACTGTGGCATTGATAACCTCTACCCCAGGATATTTTTTCTGGAAAATTTCAATTAAAGCCTGAAGCCCCTCTGCTTCTCCTCCTGCAGTCCACCAACTAAAAATCTCTAATTTACCTTTTGATTGAGCAATGGATGTAAAGGTTAATAGTACTAAGAAGATTAACAAAAGACTTAAAATTTTACGATACATAATAAAACCCCCTTTTTAATAGAATTTTAGAATCAAAGGATAAAGGATATTAGGATAGACACCCCTTTTTTAGAGTTTAAATATACATTATCTTACACAGTTGAAAGAACCGGCCCTTCAAATATATCCCAGAAAGCCCAAATACCAGCCCCAATAAGCTCTGCAGGATATTCAAGGAAAGAGGTAAGCTCTATCTTAACCTTGCCAGCCTCTTCAGTTATACTTTTCCTTCCTACTATATCAATAAGTTTCTGCTTTATATTTTCCCAAATCTCTCTTGTATCATTCTTTATAAGGGGACCCCCGAGGATAATTATATCAGGATTGAGTCCATTTATTATATTTATTATTCCAATACTTAGATCCTCAATATAAGAATCTAAAGCTTTCTCATCTTTAATTTCTACAAATTCTTTCTCAAGATCAAATCCAGCTTTTTTCGCATTATCACTACCCAACGATGCATATCTTTCCCAGCATCCTAAATTTCCACATTTACACTTTATTCCATCTCTACTTATTGTCATATGTCCAAATTCACCTGCTGTATTTGCCTTACCACGATAGAGTTTTCCTTCTAATATTAGTCCTGTTCCTACACCTTCTCCTATAAATATGTATACAATATTTGAATCCGAAAATTCTATTCTTTCTCCCAACATTCCCTCTGCAACCACCGCCATATTTGCCTCATTATCCATTTTTACAGGAATATCAACAGAAAATTCCTTTCTGAATCTTTCCGTTAACATATCTCCAAGAGGTAAATTCCTCCAATTAATATTGGGAGCTACCACCACATTCTTAAAAGTATTATCTACTATTCCAGGAATACCTATACCCATTGCGTGAGTCTTACCAAGACCATCAGGATAAAGTTCCCTTGTATATTGAACTACCTTATCTATAAACTCATTAGGGTTTTTGGGAGTTACAAAACTTTTTACAGACCTTATTTTCATGGAGAAGTCAACCCTTGCAATAGTAGAATAAGTAACACCTACTTTTATCGCTATAACATTACGATAATCAGGATTTAATCCCAACATTATAGCTCTTCTACCAATCCTCTTTGTTACATAGGGTTGGATCTCTACGATCATTCCTTCAGAAATAAGACTGTTTATAAGCCTTGTAACTGTACTTTTACTAAGGTTAAACCTTCTGGCAAGTTCCGTACGAGAAATATTTCTACATCTCAAAAATGCGTTTAAAACTATAGTTTTATTAACTTCCCTTTGTTGATTTGCTCTTCCACCTCTTCCTGTCCTTATAAATACCATAATTCTTAATTTCCTTTCTATTAGTTCCTCATTGAAAATAATTCTACTATAATTTAACAACAATCTTTTTATTTTGTCAATAATATCTTTATTAATGCTAAAATAGAAATATAAAAATTCTGAATAAAGATGGAGGTCTTTTAAAATGTTTAATTGGCTTAAAAAAATTTTCTCTTCAACAACTTCTACCCCATCTCAAAGTTTTATTGTATCTGTAAAATGTAAAAGATGTGGAGAAATTATAGAGGTGAGAATAAGACCCAAGGAAGAAGCAAATCCTGAATTTGGGGAAATGGATCAAATTATAAAATATGATTTATACAAAGATGTATTAGGAACAAAATGTCCCAACTTAATGAGACTACATATTGAGTTTTCACCAAAATGGAGTATACTTTCAAAAGAAATTGAAAATGGAGAAATTTTAGAAATAAAAAATTCATAAAGGAGGTTATCAAAAAATGCAATATAGAAAATTAGGTAAAGCAGGAATAAAGTTAAGCGTAATTGGACTTGGAGCATGGCTTACCTTTGGAGAAAAGGTTGATTATGATCGCACAAAAGAATGTATATATACAGCAATAGATAATGGTGTAAATTTTATAGATCTTGCAGATGTATACGCAAGAGGAGAAGCAGAAAGGGTAGTTGGTAAAATAATAAAGGACTTTAGAAGACAAGATCTTGTTATCTCCAGTAAAGTATACTGGCCTATGAGTGATAACATTAATGATCGGGGACTTTCAAGAAAACACATTATGGAATCCATAGATGGATCTCTAAAAAGACTTGGAGTAGAATATTTAGACCTATATTTCTGCCACCGATTTGATCCTGAAACTCCCATTGATGAAGTTGTAAGAGCTATGGATGATCTTGTTCATCAAGGTAAAATATTATATTGGGGAACCAGCGTATGGACAGCTGCCCAAATTGAGAGTGCAGTAGGTACAGCCATTAAATACAATGCTTACTTACCTCAAGTAGAACAACCCCGTTACAATATGCTGGATAGACATATAGAGCCAGAAATCATACCTACATGTGCAAAACATGGAATAGGTATTACAGTATTTTCTCCTCTTGCCCAAGGAATATTAACTGGAAAATATAATAATGGAATCCCTGCAGGAAGTAGAGCAGAATGGAGTGATTGGCTTAAGAATGAACTAAATGAAGAAAATATAGAAAAAGTTAGAAAATTAACAAAATTAGCTCAAGAAATAGGAATAACTATGTCCCAGCTTGCTTTAGCTTGGATATTAAGAAAACCCGAGATAACTTCCGCCATAGTAGGAGCCACAAAGCCTGAACAACTCAAAGAAACATTAAAAGCAGGTGACATTACCTTATCTCCTGATATCTTAGATGAGATAGAAAAGATTCTTGCTAATGCACCTAAATAAAAAATGAATTTAAAAGTAAGCTTTGACCTACTAACATTAGAAGTTTTTTATGAGGAAATAAAAGATATAATAATTAATTCTATCATTGAAAAAATATATCAGATAGGAAGTACTGATATATTTTGGGAGATTTATTCTCCTCATAATGGAAGATACAATTTAATTCTCTCTGTTCATCCCCAATTATATAGAATACAGTTAACAAGAAAAAATTTCCCATATCCCTCAAAACCCCCCTCCTTTTCTATGCTTTTAAGAAAACATTTGGAGGGGGGAAGAATTATAGAGTATCAACTAATACCACAGGAAAGAATTATAGAATTTAAGATTAAAACCTTTCCTGAAGAAAGTAAAAAGGTAATATTAGAGCTTATGGGAAAATATAGTAATCTCATACTGGTAAATGAAAATAATATAATAATAGATGCCATAAAACATGTTCCAAGCGAGATAAACAGATTTAGAGAAGTTATACCTGGAGTAAGCTATATTTATCCTCCTAAAAGCATAAAGATACCTATCTCAGAATTAACGGAAGAAAAACTTGAAAATCTTTTAAATAAAGACATTCCAATAAGAGATCTTATACTGAAAGAAATATCCCATATGAATCCTCATTTAGTAAATGAAATTATAGAAGGTATAGGAAATAAGATAGCCAATACACTTACTCTAACAGAAAAGAATATATTAAAAGAAAGACTTTTAAACATTAAAGAAAAAATATTAAAAAGAGAATTCAAACCTACCGCCTATCTAATAAATGGTGAACCTATTACTTTTTCTCTTTTCCCTCTCAAAGACTATGAAGATTTTGAAAAAAAAGAGTTTGATAAGGTCTATAAATTGGTAGATTATATATATTCTTATGCCTTTGAAAATGCATTATTTACCCAGAAAAAAAATAGATTATTGGAAATTATTAAAACCAATATGGAAAAGGTTGAGGAAAAAATAAAAGAGTTAGATTCTCAAATAAAGGAAGGAGAAGAAGCAGAAACCTTTAGAATAAAAGGAGAAACTCTTATTCTTAATCAAAACTCAATAAGAAAAGGGCTTGAAAAAGTAACCTTTCTTAATCCTTATAATCCTAATGAATATATAGAAATAGAATTGGATCCAAGTCTATCCGCCATTGAAAATGCCCAAAAATACTTTAAAAAATATAAAAAACTTAAAAGAGGAATCTCTATTTTGAAAGAATATAAAAGTAAATTAGAGGAGGAATTGTTCTATCTAAATTCTCTGGAATTTTCTATCGAAAATGCAAATTCCCTCTCAGAACTAATGGAAATAGAAGAGGAACTTGAAAAAGAAGGATATATAAAGGAGAAGAAAGAAAAAATCCAAAAGAAAGTTGAAAAATCAGAGCCTTACAAATTCATAAGTTCTGATGGTTTTGAAATTTATGTAGGTAAGAATAATAAACAAAATGACTATATAACTTTTAATTTAGCAAAGCCTGAAGATATATGGTTACATACCAGAGGAATTCCTGGCGCCCATGTGATAATCAAAACTCAAGATAAGGAAGTTCCAGAAAGCACTTTATATGAAGCAGGAGCTTTAGCTGGCTACTTTAGTAAAGGAAGAAATTCTACCTATGTACCCGTTGATTATACTTTAAGAAAATATGTACAAAAACCTAAAGGAGCTAAGCCAGGTTTTGTAATATATAAAAATGAAAAAACCATCTTTGCCAAACCTGAAGAAGCCTTAAGATTTTTGTCTCAAGAGACTAAGGACTCTTTCAAAATCAGAGGGTAAAGGCGCAGAAAAACTCATTCTTTCAGACGTTCGAGGGTGGATAAAAGAAATTTCCTTTGCATGAAGAAGCTGACCTTTTATACCAAATCTTTTATCAATCCTACCATAAATCTCATCACCTACTATTGGAAAACCTAAATGAGATAAATGTAATCTAACTTGATGAGTTCTTCCTGTCTCTAAACTTGCAGATACCAAAGTATATCCCTTAAACCTTTCTAAAACCTTAAAATTAGTAATAGATATTTTACCACCATACACAATAGCCATCTTCTTTCTATAAACAGGATGCCTTGCCATTGGAAGCTCCACCCTTTTTTCATCCCAAGGAATCTCTCCCTCACATAAAGCCCAATATACCCTTTTAAGAGTTCTATTTTTTAATTGCTCAGATAATTTCTGATGAGAAAAATCATTCTTAGCTACCACTAAAAGTCCTGTGGTATCTTTATCTAACCTATGCACTATTCCAGGTCTAAGTTCTCCTCCTATTCCTGAAAGATCTTTCACCTTATACAAAAGGGCATTTACAAGGGTATCTTGATAATGACCATGGGCAGGATGCACAACCATTCCTCTTGGTTTATTTACAACCAAAAGATCATTATCCTCATAAATTATCTGAATGGGTATATCCTTAGGTATAATATCGGTATCTTCAGGAGGAGGAATTATCACATTAATGATATCTCCGGGCTTAACCTTATAACTGCTTTTAACCGTAACACCATTAACCTTTATATAACCTTTATCTATAAGATCTTGTATTTGAGAACGAGAAAGATGAACTTTTTTAACTAAATACTTATCTATTCTATCAATTTCATCCTTATTTTCTACTATAAACTGATACTCTTCCATTCCTGATCAATATATTTTTTCTCTAAGCTTAGAGAGATCTCTTATAAGAATATGATTTTTCTTTATATCAATTATACCCTCATCTTCAAAAGTTTTAAGCACACGAATTGCTGTTTCTCGAGAAATGCCCACAATATTTCCAAGTTCTTGTCTTGTAAAATCTAAATCAATAAGTATTCCATCCTCTATGCTATGACCTCTCTCCATAGCTATATCAATTATCACTCTGGCAATTCTGCCTGGAGCATCAAGAAACATTAAAGTTTCAATCTGCCTATTAGCCTTTCTTAATCTTAAAGAAAGAGTTCTCAATATCTTAAGGGCTATTTGAGGATGATTATAAAGTAGATTTAAGAAATCTTCTCGATTTATTATCAAAACCGATGTATCTTCCAAAGCCACTACAGTAGCAGATCTTGGTTCACCATCAAGAAGAGACATCTCTCCAAAGAACTCAGTGGGATAAAGAATAGAAAGAATCCCTTCTCTACCTTCTTCTGTTTCTAATATAACTTTTATCTTTCCAGAACATATCAAAAAGAAGAAATTACCTGTTTCATCCTTTTGGAAGATGACCGTATCTTTTTTAAAATCCTTCTTCTTAGCAATCTCTAATAGCTTATTTAATTCTTCTTCAGAAAAATCTGAAAATATAGGGACTTTTTTAAGAAAATCTTTCAAATCCATAATTCAATTATATAATACTAAAGGATTAAAAACCACATCATTTTCAAATCTTATTCTTTAAATTGTCACCTTTAATATTAAGGTAAAAACTAATCTTTAGATATTAAAGAAAAATTTTTTCAATTTGTATACTAAGGGTATATTTGCTAAAATTACATTTGTATCTTAAAAAGAATTACAAGGAGAAACTCTCTTATGAAAGATATTAATAATATCTGGGAAGAGGCATTGTCATATTTGTCTTTGGAGATAAGTAGACCTGGTTTTGAAACTTGGATTAAAACCTTAAAACCTCTTTATATAGAGGGAGAAAAAGTCATACTCCAAACCCCTAACAAATTTTCAAAAGAATGGTTAGAAGAATATTACTTACCTCTTATTGAAGAGGTCATTAGGAAAGTAACCCAGAAAGATCTAAAAGTTGAAATATTAGCGGATGAAAAGGAAGAAACCATACCTGAAGAAAAAAGAAACGAGTATTTTTCTACTTCATATAATAACTTAAATCCTAAGTATACTTTTGACACCTTTGTAGTAGGTGATAGCAATCGCTTTGCCCATGCAGCTGCCTTAGCTGTAAGTCAAAATCCAGGTAAAGCTTATAATCCTCTTCTTATATATGGAGGTGTTGGATTAGGAAAAACTCATTTAATCCATGCCATTGGTCATTTTATCCAAGAGAAATTTCCTAAAACTCGAGTAGTTTATGCATCTATGGAAAAATTTACGGTAGAGTTAATTGATGCCATCAAGGAAGACGGAATGACAAAATTTAGAAGTAGATATAGAAATATAGATGTCTTACTCATTGATGATATCCAATTCTTGGCTGGTAAGGAAAGAACTCAAGAAGAATTCTTCTATACTTTTAACGCATTGTATGAGGCTGGAAAACAAATTGTACTAACCAGTGATAGAGTACCCAAAGAAATTCCTACATTAGAGGATAGATTAAGATCAAGATTTGAATGGGGACTTATTGCAGACATTCAACCTCCTGATTTAGAGACTCGTATTGCCATATTGAAAAAGAAGGCAGAAGCTGAAAAAGCTAAAGTACCTGATGAGGTAATAGAATTTATTGCTTCTCAAATACAATCCAACATACGTGAACTGGAAGGAGCCTTAATAAGAACAATAGCTTTTGCCTCTTTAAATAATATGCCTATAAATTTAGAATTAGCTAAAACAGTACTAAGAGATATTATTCAACCACAAATAAAGAATATTACTATAGATAATATATTGCAAGCTGTAGCAGAATATTTTCACATCAGTATAGAACAATTAAAAGGGAAGGGAAGGTCTCAAGAGATTGCCATACCAAGACAAATTGCCATGTATTTAGCAAGAACATTAACCGATCTCTCCCTACCTAAAATTGGAGAAGAATTAGGAGGAAGAGATCATACTACAGTATTACATGCCTATGAAAAAATACAAGAGCTCTATCAGTCAGATCTCTCTATAAAAAAGGCCATACAAGATATTCAAAATAAACTTAGAAATTCCAATTCATAAAATCATTTACTTCTTAAATATTTGAATATCTCAGAATCTGGTGTGATAATTAACACATTACCAGGAAGAGTCTTTTTATATATCTCAAGACTCTTTAAAAATTGATAAAATTCAGGATTAGAAGATAATGCTGATTGTAAAATTCTACTTGCCTCAGCCTCTCCACTACCTTTTAACTCTTGAGCCTTTCTATAAGCTTCAGAGAGTATAACTACCTTTTTCTTTTCAGCCTCTGATTTTATTCTTTGAGCTTCTCTTTGACCTTCCGCTCTATAAAGAGCAGCCTGTCTTTCCCTTTCAGCAATCATAGAATCATATATCTTTCTTAAATTTTCCTCTGGCACAGACACCCTTTTCATTCTAACAGTACTTATTTCGATCCCCAGCTCCTTTGCCTTTTCCTGAGATGACTTTGTAACTTCCTCAAACACTTCTTCCCTCTTTATAGAAACAATGTCATCAAAATCATATTGTCCAACTATTCTTCTCATTTCACTGTAGATAATATCGTCAAGTCTGGCTTGAGCCCCAATCTCATTTCTTACAGTTTTTAAGAATAACACAGGATCTGCTATTCTAAATAAAGCAAAAGAATCAAGAATCATAGATTTTTTATCTTTAGTTACCACTAAGGTAGGCTCTGAATCATATTCAAGAATTCTTTTCTCAAAAAAGATTACCTGTTGTATAAATGGTTTTCTGAAATATAAACCTGGCTCTTTTATAACTCTTATTGGCTTACCAAATTCTAATATTACTGCTTGTTTAGTTATATCCACAGTAAAAGCAGAAAATAAAAAAATAACAAACAATATTATTATTATTATAAAAATAGTAATTCCCCACTTCATTTATTCTCACCTTCCTGTCTAATAGTGGTGGTTTGAGTAAATAAATCTCCAGGAAGATTAAATATCTTCATTCCACCCTTAGGATCATCTATAACTATAATCTTAACTTGAGGAAGTATCATCTCCATTGCTTCCATAAAAAGTTTTGTCTTTATAAGAGAAGGTGTCTTATTATATCTTTCAAGTAAGGCTTTAAATCTTTGAGCATCTCCTTTAGCTTTTTCTATTTGTTCCGTCCTATAAGCCTCTGCTTCTGCAATAATCTTTGCTGCTTGTCCTTCAGCCTCTGGAACAATCTTATTATAATAAGCTTGAGCCTCTAAGATTAATTTATCTTTCTCTGATTTAGCATTTATAACATCTTGAAAGGCAGGTTGCACTGGATCTGGAGGGATCACATCTTGTAATTGTACATTAAGAATCTTAATCCCAAAATTATTACTATTAAGGATATTTTGTAATGAGATCTTTACATCATTTTGGATTTCATCTTTAGAAACAGTCAATATTTCGTCAAAAAGATAACCACCCACAACTTGTCTCATTGATGCTTGTGCCAAATCCCTCAAAAGTCTTTCCCCTTCTTTCACATAACTAATATATTTCACAGGCTCAGATATTTGATATTGAACTACGAAATCTAAATCCACAATTTTTCCATCTTTTGTTAGCAAGAGGGATTCCTCCTGGACATTTCTATATTGAGGAGGATTTAGAGTTATGGTCCTAAACCCTATTTCTAATCTTCTAATAGCCATTACATCCACTTTTATTGCCTGATCTATAAAGGGTAATTTCCAGTGTAAACCAGGATCATGAACCGCTACAATCTTTCCAAACCTTTTGACTATTCCCACCTCCGCTGGTCCCACAAAGTAAAAACTTAAGGAAAAAGATACCAATATTAAAATAAATAAAACGATCCCTACGATACTTTTTAAAGGCACTTTTTTCTTAAAAAGAGGAGGATATTCTTTAAAATTTTCCATATTTTTAAAACCTCCCTTTACTTCCTTATAAAAAGGAGAGAATTCTCAAAATCAAAATTACTATTGAAATAAATTTATATACATCCTTTGGTAAATTTGATATTCTTTATTTCTCTTTAAAGATTGTAAAGGTACCCACATTTCAAAACATTTATCACAGTAATATATTAAGACATCATCAGGCCTCATAGACACCAATTCATATTTATCATACCATATTCCCCCACAATGTTCACATTGATCTATCTCTTAATAAACACTATAGCAACTTGGATAAATTTTCATCATGGGGGGGAGATTAGTTCTCCCCCCATAATTTTATCTTACCTCTACCACAATTTCTTTTATTTTAATATTAACCTCTGAATTACCACTTAATTGTAATGATATTATATTCTCTTGATTTACATTAAACAAATCTTTTACATTATACTTTAAGACGATAAAATCTTTATCTTCAATAGATAATGGTAAAGATACCGCCTTTCCGTTAATATAAATAACTAAGGATGGATCAATTTCTTCTTTTTTCTTATTCTTTTCATCAAACATGAAATTTATTTTTAAAATTACATCTCTAAAAATTGATAATGGAGGCACTTTAACCTCAAATTTTCCTGTAGGACGAATAGCCAGAACATAATCTTTACCTTCCTTATCTATAAATACATTTTCTGCTTTTACTACTATAAGATTTCCATCATATCCACCCTTAGTAAAATTAATATAATATCTATTTACAGTCACAATTGGTGTAAGGGTGAAAAGATAATTACTTTTTTCACCCCTTTTTACTAATATATCAGTATTCAAGTCTACATAGCCATCAAGGGATAATGTAAGTTTATATCTACCTTCTATAAGGGTTAAAATAAGAGGAGTTGTTCCCTTATATACACCATCAATAAATACTTTTGCCCCCTTAGGATTTGAATCTATATACACTTCTCCTAAATTCATGGGTTTTAATGTAACATTTATCTGTTTAAGATCTCCTGGAGCAAGATAGACGGTCTCATTATATTCTTCATATCCACTTAAGGAAATCTTTACATTATATGTACCTGAAGAAAGATCAGTAAGGGATAAGGGTGTCTTTCCTTTATATACACCATTAATATAAACATCTGCAGAGGAAGGATTAGAGAATATATTTAATGTAGCAGGTAAAGGAACAAGGGTAAAGTTGTAAGTTGAAACCTGACCTGCATATACATCTACAAAACTCACATAGTCCTTATAACCACTTAGTCTCAATTGTACTTGATACCTTCCAGGAGATACATTATTGATAACAATTGGAGTTTTTCCTTTATAAGCTCCATTAAGATAAAGATCTGCCCCTTGTGGATAGGAATTGATATTTAGTGATCCATAAAGAGGTACAAGGCTATAAAATACATAGTTTGTTTTATTAGGTAATACATTCACATTCTCAACTTTTTCCTGATAACCAGGATAGGTTACCTTTAATTGATAAGTCTTATTAGCAGGTAAATTATATAAGGTCAATGGAGTATATCCTTTAAAGGAACCATCTAAATAAACACTTGCTCCCTTAGGCTCTGTATCTACCCTTAGATTTCCATACACAGGTTTAAGATTAAAGGTATAATCTCTATCTCTACCCTCTTGAACCACTATATTGGTTAAATAATCTTCGTAACCTTCCTTTTTTAGAGTTATTCTATAGTTTCCAGGATATAGCATTAGAGTAATAGGAGTATTTCCTTGTAATTGATCATTGAGATAAACCTGAGCTCCCGAAGGATTAGAGTAGATGTTTATCTTAGATTTAGATTGTACTTCTTGTTGTACATAAAAATATGTGACCTTTTGAGCCCATGTTTTCCCTTCTTCCTTCCTTAGGGACTTTTGAAGAGTTTCTAATGCTTTCTCTATACTTTTTTCTATAACACTTCCTGGAGCCATAGATTCAAACTTCTTTCCAGGGAAGATCTCAATAGGTTTTTTAGTTATAACTCCTACAATATATTCCTTCCCATATGGAGGAGTAACCTTAAAGCTATAAGTCGGCTTATCAGGAAAAGTATATGTTCTATCTTTTTTTATGAAATTATCTTTTGAATAGGAATTAGGAAATATTAAAGTAAATTGACCATCTGGTGTTATATCAAAGATATAAAGATAAACATCATCATTAGCCTTTGCATATATTATTAAATTTTCTCCAACTTTATATACGCTTCCTTCTGGTTTATTTAACCACAAGTCAAGACTTAATGATGTTTCAGGATTCGGTACTATTATAATTTTCTCCCAGTCTTTTTCAGGTTGAATTTGTATTTTTTCCTGAGAATAAGAAATACCTATAAATAGGATTAACAACAAAAGGAAAACAAATACACTTTTCCTCATACCTTTAACCTCCCTTTGAAGTTCTTCTCAGATGAGTATACAATAACTTTGAAGTCTATTTAAGTGATATAAGTCACTTTTATCAACCGTTAGTTAATGCCTTTTTCTTCTTTTTGTTTTCATACATTAACTTATCAGCCTTATCAAGAAGCTCTTCAATAGATTTTTGCTCTTCTGGGCCAAAGATGATAGTGCCATAACTTAAAGAAAGTCTATATATTCTATTTTCCATACTATTTTTCTCCTCAATTTTCTTGTTTAATCTTACAATAAGTTCATCCTTATCCTCATCTCTTTCTACAATTCCTAATACTACAAATTCATCTCCTCCAACTCGTGCCAAAATATCATTTTCTCTAAATGTACTTCTTAAAATTTCTGCAGTTTCTTTAAGAGCCATATCTCCCACATTATGCCCTAAATTATCATTTATTACCTTCATATTATCAAGATCAATAAATATAAGCACAAGTTTTTTCTTCAATCTCTTTGTTAAACTTATGGTATGTTCAGCTAATGTAATAAACCCCCTACGATTATATAAGCCTGTTAAGGGATCAGTATTAGATATCTGTTTTAACTCTTCTTCTAAGGCTTTTCTATAAGAGATATCTAAAAACGTATATAATACAGCGGATTTACCCTTGTATATAGTATTTACAGCACAAACCTCAATGTAAACAGGCTTTCTATCTATACTTCTTATGCACTTGAATTCATCGATAATATAACCAAGTTTTCTTTCAGTCAATTCCTTATATCTCAATAAGAATCTCTGCCTATTCTCAGAAACTACTAATTTTGATAAATCATTAATATTGTTAAATTCTAAAGGATACCCCAAAATTTCTATAAGTTGAGGATTGACATATACAATTTTCTCATCTTGTACAATACAGACCCCAATTAGAGATTGTTCCGAAAGAAGTCTAAACCTATCTTCTAACTCCTTATAATTTTCCCATAAAAGATTTTCAAAAATCATATCTGCAAGTAAATTCGACCATATTAATAGATAGGACATAAGTTTATCATCTAATGGATCTATCTTTCTAAATTCTAAAATGAGTATTCCAAAAATAGAATTATTCTTCCTTAAAGGAATCCCAATAGTGGATAAGGATTTTAATGTCATTGTCTTTATCTGGCTTTTTCTCACATCTGGAAAATACATTACTTTATCCTTGTTTATCACATGATAATATACATACTTATCATCTTCTTTCTTAAATTCTCCTTCTAAAGGCTCAGTAAAAAGTCTAAATTTTAAATCTCCATTATCTACAAGTAATACACAACCAAATTTTGCTTCAAACACGTGAATAATTTTATCGAAAATGATTTTCTCATTATCTAAGTTGTTTTTTCTTCCTAATCCTTGAAAAACCTCTACTAAACTATTAAAGTTTATCTCATCAATCTTATCCTCTATAGTTGTAACCGTACCTAATACTTTACCTTCATTGACCAATGGATAAATAGAAAATTCTTTATAATTCTCGAATAAATCAATTTTCTCACCATTAATAGCTCTCATATAATAAAGAGATTTATCCTTTAGCTGAGGTGTTACATCAAAAAGATTTTTTCCTATAACCTTTTCATTATTCTTTAGAAAAGCTTGTTCAAAAGCCTTATTGTAAAAGACTAATTTTAGATTTTCATCTGTAAAAAATACAGGATAATTTATATGATCATATATAAAAGTAGGTAAGAGATCCTTTAATTTCAGCCATTGCATTATAATCATTTTTTATATCTTCCCCCCTATTTAGTCATTCTGATAATCTCTTTTAATTTACCACAAATTTTAAAAAAATTACAATACCATTCACATAATCTTCATGATAAAATCTTACTATGTTAAATCAAATCTTTAGAAAGGAGGAGAAACATGAAAAAAATACTCTACATTGTTTTAGATGGACTAGGAGGCACTCCTGATCCAAAATTAAATGGAAAGACCGAGTTAGAAGTAGCTAAAACTCCCAATATGGATGCATTAGCCAAAAAGGCAAAACTGGGGCTTATGGATCCTATTGGGCCTGGTATAGCTCCTGAATCAGATGCAGCAGTTCTTAGTATATTGGGTTATGATGTAGATAAATATTATACTGGAAGAGGTCCATTAGAGGCTCATGGTGCTGATATTGAAGTAAGAGATGGAGATTTGGCCTGGAGAGCCAATTTTGCAACAGTAAACGAAGAAACTCTTGAAATCTTAGACAGAAGGGCTGGAAGAAATTTATCAACCGAAGAAGCAAAAGCCTTAGCAGAAGAAGTAAACCAAAAGGTTAAATTAGATGGAGCTGATTTTGTATTTAAAGCAACAGTAGGACACAGAGGAGTTTTAGTTATAAGAAAGAAGGATGGCAAACTTTCAGCTAATGTAGAAAACATAGATCCAGGATATAAGAGACATGGACCTTATAGTATTGCTATTGCAAATCCTCCTAAGAAAGTTCAAAAATGTGTTCCTCTTGATGATTCAGAAGAGGCAAAAGAATCTGCAAGACTTACCAATGAGTTTGTAATGAAAGCTTTTGAGGTACTAAAAAATTCAGAGATAAACAAAAAGAGAAAAGCAGAAGGCAAAAAACCTGCCAATATAATCCTTTTAAGAGATGCAGGGGACTCCTTACCTAAGGTTCCCACTCTACAAAGTTTATATGGACTTACCTTTGGAAGTATTGTAGAAATGCCTGTAGAAAGAGGAATAGCTCTTCTTACAGGTATGAAAGAAGTACCCATAGAAGATTCCACTGATTATAAACTTTGGGCAGAGAAAGTATTATATGCATTAGAACATTATGATGGAGTTTATGCTCATCTAAAAGGACCAGATGTACCAGGACACGATGGATTATATGATAAAAAAATTGAAAGTATAGAGAAAATAGATTCTATCTTCTTTGAAAATTTAATTCCTAAATTGAATCTATCCAAGGTGGTAATTGCTGTAACTGCTGACCATGCAACACCTTGCTCCTTAAAATCCCATTCTGAAGATCCTGTACCATTAATGGTCATAACTTCAGGAATAACACCCGATGGTTTAGATTATTTTGGAGAAAGTGCTTGTGCAAAAGGAAGCCTTGAAAGAATTAAAGGAACCGAATTAATGCCATTACTTGTAAAAATTGCAAAGGAATAGGGACTTGCTTTTAAAAAGAAGTAAAATTATAATGAATATAAAAATATTTACAATGGGGAGGTGGACGAAATGGCATCCAAAGAACTATTAGATCTTTTAAATGATGCTATAGCAAGAGAGATCCAAGTATCCATTCAATACATGTGGCAACATGTACAATGGAAAAGTCCTGAACATTTTGCTGTAAAAGATGAACTAAAAAAAATCGCAATACAGGAAATGAAACATGCAGAAATTATAGCAGAAAGATTATTTTACCTTGGGGGAATCCCTACTACTAAACCATCCCCTATATTCGTAGGAGAAAACTTGAAAGAGATGTTAGAGCAGGATGTTAAAGATGAAGAAAATGCTATAAATCTTTATAAAAAGATTATTGAAAAAGCAAGATCTGAAGGGGACATTACTACAGCAAAGATCTTTGAAGAAATATTAAAAGACGAGGAAGAACATCACGATACCTTTACTTCTCTATTAGAAAAATAACCTCTTGGGGAGGGAGATATTAAATCTCCCTCCTTCCTTTAGTATTCTTTCTTTAATTATATAATGAGCCAAAAATTCCTCTTCATCATTCAATTTAGAAAGTTCAATCTCCATATTATATTTTCTCTCTAATGCCCTTTTTATAATAAAATCCGCAAGATGAGGATTTTTTGAAAGAAGAGGTCCATGGAGATAAGTACCTATAAGATTTTTATAGATAATACCTTCAGTAAAATCTTTTCCATTATTTCCGTATCCTTTAATAACTTTACCTAAGGATTTATAATTGTGATATGTCCTTCCACCATGGTTTTCAAATCCAACAATAGTCTTTGGATATATAGGAAGATCCACCTCTATAAGTATATTTCCTATAAGTCTTCCCTTTTCAGCTCGCGTATAAAAATTTAATATAGATAAACCCTCAATCTTATTTCCATAAGCATCTAAGTAATATTCGCCAAGAAGCTGATAACCTCCACATATGGCAAGAAATACTATATTTTCTTCAATCAAATCTTTTAGTATATCTCTAAACTTAATTATATGAGAAAACAGAAGTTCTTGTTCCCTATCAGAGCCTCCACCTAAAAAAATAATATCTGCCTTCTCTATATCTTCCTCTTTATCTCTTGTAAAATTCAAAACCTCTACTTTTATTCCTCTCCATCTTGCCCTTCTCTCAAGAACTATAATATTTCCTCTATCCCCATAAAGATTTAAAAGATCAGGGTACATATGAAGAATTTTAAGTTCCATTTCTCAACCTCTTCATTATCAATTTTCTACTCTTAAAGAGAGCAGTATAAGTAGGAAGAATATATGTTTTAGCCTTAAAACTTAATATTTTAAGAATAGCATTATTAAGATTATTCTCTAAAACAATCTTATTAAGGGGTACTTCTGCATATTTCAATCTAACTAAAAGATCTTCCGCCCTTGTTCCTGAGCATATTATGGTGGAAATATTATCGTCTCTTATCTTCTCAAAATCCACATCCCATATCCAGGATACATCTCTACCATCTGCAATATTATCGTTTAATATTAAAAGAAGTACTTTCTCATTAGGATCATCTTTAATAGTATCCAACACTTGATTATAACCAGCAGGATTTTTTACAAGTACAAGAATCCTCTCATATCCCTCATAGTTAAATTTTTCCAGTCTTCCTAATCTAAAAGAAAAATTAGAAATTATATCTTTTAAACTTTCTTTATCTATACCCAAAACCCTACCAACAGAATAGGCAGAGATCACGTTATACAAATTATAAACACCAGGATATATAAAGGTTAAAAAAAGGTCTTCATCCCCATCTTTTATATGGATAAACCACTTATTTTCTTTATATTCTGCTGATATTATATAGTAATCATAATCGGGATTTCTAAAGCCACATTCACAAAAGTATCTACCAAGCTGAGCATAATTAAAAAATTCATAATGAAGTCTTTTTCCACACTTAGGACAATATATACTCTCTTTTATTTCCTCTGTATCCTTTTCTCTTATCTTATTTCCTATACCGTAATAAATTTTTCTGTTAGAAAGGTCAGAAAATCTGGAAACAAAAGGATCATCAGCATTGAGTATTAATATCTGTTTCCTACTATCTTTTATACTCCCTTTAATTTTCTCAACGGTAGTATCAATCTCTCCATATCTATCCAATTGATCTCTAAAAAAATTAGTAATGACAACATAATCGGGTTTAAGATCTTTAAAAACAAAAGGAAATATACCCTCATCTACTTCAAAAACCCCAAAATCGTAATAAGATGGATCTCTAATAAAAGTAGTAGCAATACCAGTTCTTAAATTTGCACCCTCCAGATTTCCTAAAGCCTTAAAACCTGATTTTGTAACTATCTGAAAAATAAGATTATTAGTAGTAGTCTTACCATTTGTACCTGTAACAAGAATAATCCTATTAAATCTATCTTTTATCTTTGTTAAAAATTTGGGATCTATCTTTAAAGCTACTTTACCAGGAAAGGTTGTAGCATCCAATCCTAAGGTTTTCATAAAAAAATACACAAGTCTTCCTAAAAATAATGCTAAATAAAATCTAATTTTTTCTAAGTTCATTTCTCAAACTTTTTAGTATCTCTTGATAATCTGCTTCTCCATTTTCTACTTTATCCATTAAACCTTCTAACTCACGTGTAAAATCTTCCTTAACAAATCTAAAACGATCTTCATTAGAATTAAGATAGTTATAAACCTTCTCACCCAGTGATGTAGGTATCAAATATCCGTTCTTCTCAATGACATATCCTCTCTCAAGAAGTCTACTCACAATGGTAGCATAAGTAGATGGCCTACCAAGACCTCTCCTTTTCATTTCTTCTACTAAGGATCCTTGGGTAAATAGAGGTACCTTAGGTACAGTATAGAAGAATTTATTATTTATCACATCTACTTCACCTTCTGGAACTCTCACAATTTTTATAGGAAAAACCTTATTAAAACCATCTTGTATTATCTCTTCAAATACTTCCATACTTTGTACCTTATCAAGAGCCTTTATTGTGACATCATAACCTTTAAGTACAATATTTCTCATCTGAGATGCTATAAATCTCTTAAAGATAAGATCATAAACAACTAAATGATCCTTAGTAAACCCCTCCAGCTCTCCCGAATATATCATAGATTTAATATCTTCCACATCAAGAACTCTTGTAGGTCTTATACATTCATGGGCTCCACCCTCTCCCCACGTTCTTCCCCTAAAATACTCTTCCCCAAATTGTTCCGTTATATATTCTTTAGCTATATTTATTCCTGTATCAGATACTCTGGTAGAATCAGTTCTATGATAGGTAATAAATCCCCTCTCAAAAAGGTCCTGAAGAACTTCCATAGTTCTTGAAACTGATAATTTATATCTATCAGATGCATCTTTCAAGATTACATCCGTTGTATATGGAGGTAAAGGAGTCTTTTCTTCAACCTTTTCCTTTTCCTTTAATACCTCTATTTTAGTTAAAGAATTAAAGAATTTTTGAGCTTCTTCTTTATTTTCATATTCAAATCTTAATTCCAATCCCTCTCTCCTAATAATTACCAAATATATCCTTTTACTATGTTCCTTAGCTCTTTCTATTACCCAACCAAGAACTGGAGTCTGTACTCTTCCAGCAGATAAATAGTTTCGAGAAAATACCCTTTGAATAAGCTGAGAAAGCTCAAATCCTACCCATCTATCAGATATTCTTCTCACCACCTGAGCCTTAACTAAATTTTCATTTACATCTCTAAACTCTTTTAAAGAATTTAATATTGCTCTCTTTGTGACCTCATGAAATTCCATTCTCTTAATATCCTTAGCAAAAACAGCACAAAGATTCTTAAGATCCCATGAAATTTTTTCTCCTTCAGTATCAGGATCAGTAGCTACAAGAATCTGATCAAACTCTTTACTGGCTTCCCTTAATGCATTTACAATATTTTCTTTCCCTTCTATTGTTTCATAAACTGGAATAAACTCTCCATTTTCTAACACTCCAAAATATCCCATCTCTTTATTTAAATCAAAAATATGTCCAAAGGATGATGTAATAACCAAGTATTTATCTTCTGTTATAACCTCATAGAGTTCCTGACCATCTATATTTCTGGAAATAGGTTTTCCAAAGAAATTTGCTATAGTTCTTGCCTTATGAGGAGATTCCACAATCACCATTACAGGTCTTAAGAAGTCATCTCTTCTTCCCTCTCTTCTTCTAATCTTTACCCGATCCTCATCTATCTCTTGTAGGATCTTATCTATATCTACTGTATTTGCATTCTTAAAAAATATATCTGAACTAAACCACCAGCGTGCTTTTCTTATCAGGTTATTAAATACCTTCCTATCATCCACAAGTATATAACTTAATCCTTTTGATATTCCTCCTACATACAACCTTGAGGTTCTACCTGATGCTTGCAAATAGCCCGTAATATCAGCTATTACAAGAGACCATTTTCCATCTTCCTCTCTAATTGAGATATCATCAGATGTATTTATCTTTTGATATATTTCTTCTGAAAGAATAAATCTTTTTATATTATCTCTTAATTCGTCTACTTTATCCTTTGGAGGATTTATCATGTTGGAATACCTATTTAAAGTTTTTAACCATCTATCAACAGTAGCTATGTATTTTTCAAGATTTTTATCCCTTGCAATAAGTGGTCTTAAAGAGGATAAGGCTAAAAGCAAATGCTTTACATTGCCTTCCAGATCAAGATTTACTGAAATTTTAGGTACACCGTAAAAAATTGCATATCTAATAATTTCAGGAAGATCAAGTCCTCTTGCTAAAGGATTTCTATAAGAGGATATACCAATAAGAACTTGTATTTTACCTTGTCTATAATCCTCTAAGACCTCTTCTGTAAGATTATCATAAGATTCACAAGAAATATTATTTTGACTTAAAAGATTCTTTATTCTATCAATATGCTCCCTTCCAAAATCCGATGACAAGAATACTAATCCACCCTTTCCAAATCTCTTAACCCTTTCAATAAGAATCTTATCTAAATCATCCACCTCTTCATAAACATCTTCCACATTTCTCAAATAAAACACAGGCCTACCCACATCAAAAGATAAAAGCTCTTTAAACAACCTTATCCTTTCCGATCTTGGATTGCTGGTAGCAGAAGACACTACCATTACACCTTTTGTTTTTTTGGCTATCTTTCGTATCTCTTCTTGAAGAGTTTTTATCTCTTCTTGATTTTCTTCACTATAATTCCTTCTAAGTTTAATATACTTTAAAGTTTTCTCTATATCTTCTTCAGTAAAACCTAAAAGATACAATGCCTTATCAATATTTTTCGCAGTCTTCAGAAAAGAGTCTACATCATCTACAAATATAAAAGAAAAATCTCGAGGAATTATATCCACATTTTTATAAAGAAACATAGAGGTTGTAATAAGGATTTTAAAATCACCATTAATAAGCCTTTCCCTTTTTTCTTCCTTTTCCTTCTTAGTTTCATCAAGACCAAAAACTAAAAGGTCTTTTTCTCTTACCTTACCCTTCAACTTTTCATAACTTTGAAGTATTAAAAGCCTTGTAGGAAGAATAATATAGGACTTTTTACCCTTCTTAGCAAAGTATATGGAAGATGCAAGCCCTAAGGATGTTTTACCTATACCAGTTGGAGCAAGAAGAGCAAAAGATCTACCAAGAAGGAGTTTCCTTGCCCAGAATTTCTGTAATTCCCATGGATAAAATCCAACAAAATTCCTAAATATTTCTTCCCATTTTTCGTACTCATCCTTTAGCTTACAATAATCCTTTAGACCTCTAAGAGATGTCAAATTACAAAGGGCTTCCCTGTCTCCTTTTTCAGGCATACAATTTTCGCAGGGAAGCCCTTCAAGAAGTCTTTCTGAAGATATATCTCCACCACAGTTTGGACAAAGATTCCTAAATACTGCTTCCATCATCACTCCTCTAAGGTTAGGCCTATATTATGAGCTCCAAGAAGTGGTGATAATGTAGCAATAATAACTTGTCCTGTAAGATTGGAAATAAATCTTTCCAATAAATGGGCATCTAAAACATTTACAGGTTCATCAAAAAGGAATACAGGCTCGTAATGTTTTGTCTTTTCTATTAAACTCTTAAAAGCAAGAACAATAGAAAGATAAAATAATCTTTTCTGCCCCTCTGAAGCATAATATTTGGCAGGATTTCCCTTATAATAGAGAATATAATCATCCTGAGTGTGAGGTCCCACAGTAGTAACACCTCTTGCTATATCTTCTTCGATATAATCTGCAATATTTTTCCCTTTGAACTCACTCTTATATTCTATCTTAAATATAGGATCAAGATATTGAGACAATTCCTCTATCATCTTTTCCCTCTTCTCCACAATCTTTTCTGCCAATGGTTGCATCTCTTTTGCTAAGTATAACACATAATTTTTATCTATTTCATCCATTTTAAGATTTTCATTTCTTTCTTCTAAAAGTTTTTCATAACTTCTTAATGTCTCATAATAATCCAAATCAATCAAAGAGAATATATCATCAAAGAAATCTCTCCTTTGGGTTGCAGATCCATCAATCATAGAATAGTTTCTAAAGCTAAAAGGTATGGCAATAAAAATCTCTTGGATATCTCTAAACCTTTTAACTTTAAATCCATCAAGATAAGCTGTCTTTTCCCTTTTACTTTCATCTTGCCAATAGGTTATCTTTATCACATGTTTCTCATCTCCACTTAATACTTTACCTTCTACCTCAAAATAATTCTCACCAATTTTTAAAATTTGAAAATCCCTTGCTCCTCTAAAAGATCTGGGATTTGAAAGATAGGCAATAGCCTCTAATATAGATGTCTTACCAGAACCATTTGGACCATAAATTACATTTACCCCATCCTTAAAATTTACAGAAAAATCAGTAAAATTTCTAAAATTTTTTAACTTCAATTCTTCAATAAGCATTCTCTTCTTATTCATGATATCCCCCTCCCTTCATATATATTAATTTTTACTATATATATTTTAGCTACTTATGAAATTGAAATCAAGCCATTTTATATTCTCTTGACATTATTAATATAAATTATAAACTTATATATGGTTTAGCAGTCCCATTTAAAGAGTGCTAAAATTAAAAAATAGAGGTGAAAGACATGGAGGAAAAAGAGATGGAAGTAAAAAAGGATGAAGTAGTCTCAGAATCTCCCAAAGAAGAAGATTGGGAAATTAAGTATATAAGACTTCAAGCAGAATTTGAAAATTTTCGTCAAAGACTTAGAAGAGAAAAAGAAGAATGGCAAGAAATTGCCAATGCAAGACTTTTAAAAGAAATTATAGATATAATGGATAATTTCTCCTTAGCCTTAGAAACCATAAAACATACAAGGAAGAAAGATGCTATTATAGAAGGGATAAATATGATTTATAGACAATTTGAAAACCTTCTTCAAAATGAAGGAGTTATAAAAATGGAGGTTATTGGTAAGCCATTTAATCCATCCTTCCATGAGGCAGTGGGAATTGAAGAGGTGGAGGATGGTGAAGATAATTTAATTGTTAAAGAGATTTCTCCAGGATATCTTTTTAAAAATAAATTATTAAGACCTGCAAAGGTTATCGTATCTAAAAAAATAGAAAAAAAGGAGGTAGAGAATAATGGCTAAAATTGTAGGAATTGACTTAGGAACTACCAACTCACTTATAGCCTATTTAGAGGGTGGTAGACCAGTTATAATTCCCAATGCGGAGGGAAGTAGGTTAACTCCATCTATTGTTGCCTTTACAAAAGATGGACAACTTTTAGTAGGAGAACCTGCAAAAAGGCAAGCTATAGTAAATGCAGAAAGAACCATAAAATCTATTAAGAGACATATGGGAACCAATTATAAAGTAAAGATAGATGATAAAGAATATACGCCTCAAGAAATTTCTGCCATGATACTTAGGAAACTCAAAAAAGATGCAGAAGCCTACTTAGGTGAGCCTATAGAAAAGGCGGTAATAACATGTCCTGCCTATTTCTCCGATGCCCAAAGACAAGCCACAAAGGATGCAGGAGCTATTGCGGGATTAGAAGTAGTAAGAATTATAAATGAGCCAACAGCAGCTGCCCTCGCTTATGGACTTGATAAAGAAGGACACCAAAAGATTCTTGTATTTGATCTTGGTGGTGGTACCTTTGATGTGTCCATATTAGAGATTGGTGATGGAGTATTTGAAGTAATTGCAACAGCTGGAAACAATAGACTGGGAGGAGACGATTTTGACGAAAGAATTGTAAATTGGCTTATAGATAACTTCATGGAGGAACATGGAATTAATTTAAGAGAAGATAGAACCGCCCTTCAGAGACTATATGAAGCTGCAGAAAAAGCCAAAATAGAACTTTCTTCAAAATTATCTACAGAGATCAATCTTCCATTCATAGCTATGAAAGGAAATACTCCTCTTCATCTTTCTTATACCCTTACAAGAGCAAAATTTGAAGAATTAACATATGATTTAGTAGAAAAAACAAAGGAGCCCACAGAAAGAGCATTAAAAGATGCAGGGCTTTCTCCATCCCAAATTGATAAGATAATTCTTGTGGGTGGAGCCACAAGAATGCCATGTATTCAAGAATGGATAAAGAAACATTTTGGTAAAGAGCCTCAAAGAAATGTTAACCCAGATGAGGCAGTAGCCCTTGGTGCAGCTATACAAGCAGGAGTAATAGGTGGAGAGATAAGAGATATAGTCCTTGTTGATGTAACTCCTCTCTCCCTTGGAATTGAAACTCTCGGTGGAGTATTTACAAAAATTATTGAGAGAAATACCCCTATTCCTGTATCAAAGAGCCAGATCTTTACAACAGCTGCTGATTATCAGACAAGTGTAGAGATTCATGTACTACAAGGAGAAAGAGCCCTTGCTAAGGATAATATATCCCTTGGAAGATTTATATTAGATGGAATTCCACCTGCCCCTCGTGGTGTTCCTCAAATTGAAGTAACTTTCGATATAGATGTTAATGGAATTGTCCATGTATCTGCAAAAGATAAAGCAACAGGAAAAGAGCAGAGAATAACAATCTCTAATGCTATAAGACTCTCTGAAGCTGAGATCAAGAGAATGACCGAAGAGGCAAAGAAATTTGAAGAAGAAGATAGAAAGAGAAGAGAAGAGATTGAGACAAAGAACCAAGCAGAACATCTTATTTATACCGCAAGAAAGACCATAAAAGATTATGGGGATAAGGTAAGCAAGGATTTAGTCCAAAAAGTGGAAGATAAAATTAAGAATTTAGAGGAATTGATTAAACCGGAGAGAATTAATGTGGAACAAGTTAAAAAAGGAATGGAAGAATTAACACAAGCTCTTGGTGAGATAGGACAAGTAATGTATCAATCTGCAGGCTCTAGCTCAAATCCAGGATCAACTTCTGAAAATCCTGGAGGAAAGACCATAGACGGAGACTATAAGGTGAACTAATATGCCTAAAAAAGATTACTATGAAATCCTGGGTGTGCCACGAAACGCCACCCAGGATGAAATTAAACAAGCTTATAGAAGGCTTGTTAGGCAGTACCATCCAGACCTTAATAAAGATCCATCTGCCCATGAAAAATTTAAAGAAATAAATGAGGCATATCAGGTGCTCTCTGATCCTCAGAAGAGAGCCCAATATGATCAATTTGGAAGTTCCGATTTTTCCTATGGCGATTTCCAACAAGGATGGAACCCCGGAGATTTTGATTTTGGAAATTTTGGAAGAACCTTTGAAGATATATTTGAAAATTTCTTTGGAGATAGCATCTTTGGGGACCTTTTTGGTAGAAGAGAAAGGCAAAGATCTCCAAGAAAAGGTGCAGATTTAAGATATGATATCAATATAACCTTAGAAGAGTCAGCCTTTGGTGGAAAAAAGGAAATCTTTGTAACAAGATTGGAAACCTGTCCTGTATGTAAAGGAGAAAGAGTAGAACCAGGATCTAATCCAATAACCTGTGATATGTGTAACGGTACAGGTCAGGTACGAACTACAAGACAAACTCCTTTTGGACAATTTGTTCAAATAACCACATGTCCAAAATGCCATGGAGAAGGAAAAATAATCACAAATCCATGTCATGAATGTCATGGAACTGGAAAAATTAGAAAGAAGAGAAAGATTGAATTTAAAATACCAGCAGGTATAGATGAAGGCTATGTAATAAGACTTGCAGGAGAGGGAGAACCAGGAGAAAACGGAGGACCAAATGGAGATCTTTATATCTATATACATGTAGAACCCCATAAAATATTTAAAAGAGATAGAGAAGATATATGGATGGATCTTCCTATAGATTTTATTACAGCCATTTTAGGAGGAGAAATAGAGATCCCTACCTTAGAAGGAAAGGAAAAGATAAAAATAAAGCCAGGGACTCAAAGTAATGAGATAATAACATTAAAAGGTAAAGGAATACCCAATTTAAATAATCCCGGAAAAAGAGGAGATCAAAAAATTAGAGTCTATATCACAGTCCCCACCAATTTATCTCAAAAAGAAAAGGAACTTATTCTTGAGCTTGCAAAAATTAGAGGAGTAAAAACAGAAGAAAATAAAAATATCTTTGAACAAATTAGAGACGCATTTAAGAAGTAAAAAGCAAATAAAAAAAGCCCCCCGAATTTTCTCGGGGGGCTTTTTGTTTTAAGTGGTTAGAATCCAATCATTAACTTGCTTTCTGCGTATACTTTTCCTCTTACGTCAAAGCCCCAAAGGTCATTTGCTCCAGTCAAGTTTACTCTATTGAATCCATTGGCGCTATAATCATCCCAGTTAAAACTATAGCCTACTAAGAGATCGTGGGTTACTCCACCGCCAAGAGATACAGACCATTTACCAAATCCACCAAAGAGTGTATCTGGACCATTAGCAAATGCTGCTCCAAGAGATAAGGATCCTACTGGAACTGGTAAAGAAGCAGAGACATAACCAAATAATGTATATGTTGCTGCTGTATTGTATTCAACATATACCTTAGATACGTTTGGTACCAAATTGTCTCCGCTAACAGAGACCTTTACCTTTTGAGCTTGAACTTTATAGTTAGCATCAACGGTAACTTTTCCATCAAGAGCCTTAACTGTTGCACCAACAAGTTGCTCTTGTGTACTTGCTGCTTCTCCGTAAACAGTTAGGCTTACTGGAGTTGTTACAGGAGTTACAGAACCACCTACTGCCCAACCTGTTACAGTCATTGTTTCTGTTGCTTTATTTATTAATCCATATACCGAAAGTGCCACTGGTGCATTAACAGAAACATCTGCTCTTGCTGTAACCGCAGCATTTAATGTGAAGTCATCAAGCATTCCACCTGAAGATGGTACCCACCAGTCATCGTTTGGTGCTACACCAACAGTAACTTTAACTGGTGCCACATCTGCTACTACACTTATACCAGTAGCACCGCTTAATAAGCTACCAACAAGCTTTGTTCCAGAAACACTTAATGTTCCCTTATGGAAGGATACGGTTAATGGTGTATTGAATACTTTAGAGAATGTAATTGTTCCAGATACCCAGTTATCAGAGAATGTTGCACCAGGTAAATTGAGTTTCACATTAGCATTAACACTACCAAGATTGGAGCTTCCAGATAAGGAGTAGTTAATATTTCCAGAAGCCCAGGTTCCCCAAATTAAATAGTATTGACCACTATATGGAACAAATCTTGTATGGAAGCCTACACCAATCCAATTAGAAGTGCTTAAATTAGCAGCAAATGCAGGAACCACAAGAAGAGCTAAAACTAACAACCATACTAATTTCTTCATCTTTCCTTGACCCCCTTAGGATTTAAATTTTTTATATTTTTTATGACTACCTGGTAAGTGTCGTTAACTTACCTTACCAGTTTGCTTCTCACGAGTGGCAACCTAAAGGTCCCTTCTTCACCTCCTTTCTTGCCACTCAGAAAAGCTTTAACTGATTGTTATTTTACTAAAAATCTTTTTTATGTCAAGTACCTTGAAAAAAACTTTATTTTAGTTGATGTAGATATGTTATAATAATGATTATGAGAGTTTACAAAACATATTTAAGTAAAAAACAAAAAGAAGTTTTGGATTTTGTAATAAATTTTTTGAAAAAAGAACGAAGAATGCCTACTGTAAGAGAAGTAGCAAAAGCCCTTGGTTTAAAATCTTCAGGATCTTCCTATTTTCATTTAAAGGCTCTTGTGAATAAAGGCTATCTCGTACAAGATAAAAATGGAAGATTTCATTTAAGAAGTAATGACGGAGAGGAATATTGCATCTTACCCCTTGTAGGCACCATAAGAGCAGGAGTTCCTGTTGATTCTCCTGAAAATACAGAAGAATATATACCAGTACCAAGAAGACTTGTTAAAAATCCTGATCTAAGCTTCTTATTAAGAGTAAAAGGAGACAGCATGATTGAAGCCCACATAATAGAAGGAGATCTTATCATTGTACAGAGACAACCCACAGCAGAAAAGGGAGATATTGTGGTAGCATTGAAAGATGGAGAATCCACTGTAAAATATCTATCTGAAGAATATGGAATACCATGTTTAAGGCCTGCAAATAAAAGATATTCTATAATCTATCCTCCTTTTACCATTATAGGAAAAGTTATTGGACTTCTCAGGATATTTTAAATAATTGATCTTTATGCTATAATTTTATGCTATAATTTTCATAGATTAAAAATTAAATATAAAAAGGGCGAGGAGATTTGGAGAACCGCCCCACTTTGTAAAAAGTGTGGGCGGTTTTTGCTTTTTATGAAAGGAGGGTAAAAAATGGAAGATGTAATCATCATTGGGGGAGGAGTAGTAGGAAGCTTAATTGCAAGAGAACTATCCTTTTATGAGATTTCTGTCCTTCTCTTAGAAAAAGAAGAGGATATACCTATGGGATCCACAAAGGCAAATAGTGCTATTGTACATGCAGGATATGATCCACTACCTGGTACTTTAAAGGCTAAAACAAATGTGGAAGGAAACAGATTATACAAAGATCTATGTGAGAAATTGAAAGTACCCTTTAAAAGAATAGGAGCCTATGTACTTGCTTTTAATGATGATGAACTAAAAACTCTTCTTGAGCTAAAAGAAAGAGGAAAAACAAATGGAGTATCTGAGATACAGATTTTAAAAAGGGAAGAGATTCTAAAAAGGGAACCAAATATAAATGAAGAAGTAAAATATGCCTTATTCTTTCCTACTTCAGGTATAACCAACCCTTTTCTTCTTACTATCCATGCCTTAGAAAATGCCATTGAAAATGGGGCAAAAGTAAAACTTAGGGAAGAAGTGATAGGAATAGAGAAAAAGGATATGGGATATAAAGTAATAACAAACAAATCAGAGTATTATTGTAAATACATAATAAACTGTGCAGGTATAAATGCGGATAAAATAATTCACCTATTAGATCCTGACTATCCTTTTACAATTACTCCAAGAAAGGGAGAATATCTTATCCTTGATAAAAAGGCTCAAAATTTCGTAAAAAGCACCATCTTTCATGTACCCACCCAAAAGGGCAAAGGAGTCCTTGTAACTCCAACAGTGGATGGTAATATCTTATTAGGACCTACTGCAGAAAATATAGAGGACAGAGAAGATAAAAGCACTTCCCATGAAGGACTTTCAGAAGTCAAGGAGAAAGTAAAAAAATTAACTCCCAATGCGCCCTTTAATCTGGTAATAAATATCTTTTCAGGAATAAGAGCATCAAGTACATACAAAGATTTCTTTGTTCAAGAGATCCCAGAATTCAAAAATATTTTACATTTTGCGGGTATAGACTCTCCAGGGCTTACCTCTGCTCCATCTCTTGCTAAAATGGCAGTAGAATGGCTCAAGGAAAAGGAAAATATAAAAAGAAAGAAAAATATAAAAGATTTTGAAAAGATAATCTCTTTTAAAGAATTGACTGAGGAAGAAAAGGAAAATCTTATAAAAGAAGATCCAAGATGGGGACATATAATTTGTAGGTGTGAACATGTCAGTGAGATGGAAGTAAGAAATGCAATCAATTCACCTCTTCCTGCTCGTACTTTAGAAGCCATTAAAAAAAGAACAAGGGCAGGTATGGGAAGATGCCAAGGTGCCTTCTGTAGTTATCACATTATGAAAATCCTTTCCGAGGAATTAGAAATACCCATGAATATGATTACCTTAAGAGGTGGAAAATCTTTCCTACTTAATGGAGAAAATAAAGTGAGGTGGAAGTATGCAAAAAGAAGTTGATATAGTAATAATAGGGGGAGGGCCTGCAGGGCTTTCAGCAAGTATTTCTTCAGCAGAAAAGGGAAAAAGTATATTAATCTTAGAAAGGAATGAAGAATTAGGGGGAGTTTTAAATCAATGCATACATCCTGGTTTTGGTCTCATATATTTCAAAGAAGAACTCACAGGTCCCGAATACGCATACCGTTTCATAAAAGAAATTGAAAAATATCCTAATATAGAGGTATGGCTTGAAACAATGGTAGTAGACATCACAAATGAGAAAGAGATTACTGCTATAAATAAAGATGGTATCTGGGAAATTAAAACAAAGGCAATAATTTTTTCTACAGGATGTAGGGAAAGAACAAGAGGAAATTTGCAAATTCCAGGAACAAGACCAGCAGGTATATATACAGCTGGTACCGCTCAAAGATTAGTAAACATAGAAGGATACCTTCCAGGAGAAAAAATACTTATTTTAGGCTCTGGAGATATTGGACTTATTATGGCAAGAAGATTGAAATGGGAAGGGGCTGAAGTTATAGGTGTGATAGAAAAACTTCCTTATCCTGGAGGGCTCACAAGAAATTTAGTACAATGCTTGGAAGATTATAACATACCACTTTATCTAAAACATACAGTAGTTGAGATTTTAGGAAAAGATAGAGTGGAAGGTGTATACATAGCTCCTGTAGATGATTATGGAAATCCTATAATGGATAATAAAAGATTTATAGAGTGTGACACCCTACTTCTTTCAGTAGGGCTAATTCCTGAAAATGATTTATTAGAAAACATCAATATACCCTTAGATCCAAGGACCCAAGGACCTTATGTAGACCAATATCTTTCCACTTTAAAAGAAGGTATTTTTTCATGTGGAAACTCTTTACTTGTAAATGACCTGGTAGATTATGTAACTTTACAAGGAATTTTAGCAGGAAAATCTGCAGTAAGGTATATAAATAATGAGATAAATATAGAAAAAAGAGCACATATTGAGATTGATGGAAACTTAAGACTCGTAGTACCTCAATATTTAAGTTATCCTATTTTAGAAGATATCACCTTTTATTTCAGAGTCAAAGAGCCCCAAAAATCAGCCATATTAACTCTAAAAGATAATGACAAAAGAATAAAAGAATGGAGATTTCCTGTAGTAAAACCTGCAGAAATGATAGTTATAAAAGTAAAACCTGAATTTTTAAGAGATATGGAAAATCCTAAATTCTCCATGGAGGGATAATATGAAAAAGGAATTAACTTGTATAGTATGTCCCTTAGGTTGCAGTTTAGAGATAGAGATAGGAGAAGATATTATCGTTAAAGGAAATAAATGTGAAAAAGGAAAAAACTATGCTATAGAAGAGATCAAAAACCCTAAAAGAATTTTAACTACAACGATAAAAATAAAAAATGGCAAATATAAAGTTATACCAGTAAAAACCACAGCTCCTATTCCTAAAGAATATATTTTCCCTTTACTTGAAAAATTATCTGAAATAGAGATCAGCGCACCGGTTCCAATAGGATATAAAGTATTAGAAAATATATTTCAATTATCCATAGATGTAATAACCACTCGTCCTATGGAAACAAAGGAAAATACAAGAAAAACAAAAGAGACAAAAAAGAGCACATAAAAACCTAAATATTTTATTATAGCTCCATTCAAAAGATGCATTAAAGAAGAAAAAGCCATCACTATGGTATTACTTACAGCCAAATATACAGGAAGCTCTTCTTTTGTTGATACTCCTGTTATAATGAACCCAGAGGTAAGAATATTAGATACAAAAGTTAAATTTACAAGAATACTACCAAGAATTGTACCAATTAGATTTCTAAATGTAAAAACCACAATAAATCCAATTATACCAAGAGCCATACCTAAGGATAATACTTTTTTATACCCTAAATTTTTTGTTAACTCACCCAAGATAAAACTCCCCAAAACACTGGAAAGAATATACCCAAAATTAAAGGCTGTAACTATATTATTTAAAGATCCAAATTTTTTATTGGCATAAACAATAAAATAAGGTAAAGCAGTAAGAGAAAGCCCTAAAAATAAAAGAGATATTACAACTCTCCTAAAGACAGGATTAACTTTTAAAATAGAAAAAGCCTTCTTCATAAATTGGGAAAAGGATAAACTATCTTCAAAAATGTCCCCCTCTTTTTCCTCCATAAAGTAAAAAAGTAAGGCATCCAGAATAAGAATAAAAGTACCGGTAAGAAATATGAGAAAGAAATTATAAGGAAAAGAGATTTTATTTATATAAAAGTTTAAAAGAAGGGTCATAAAAATAGCAATCAAATTTCCTAATGCACTACCTCTACCTACTACTCTACCCCTCTCTTCAAAGGGTAGTATCTTATCCAAAATACTAAAATAAAAGGGTCCATAAGTTCCCACAAATAAATTAAATACTCCGTAAAAAAGCAAGAATAAATAAATAGTAGCTGTTTTTCCTAAATAGTTAAGGAAAAAAGGAAATAAAAAGACAAAAATCAAAAAACTAAATCTTTGAATAAAAAGAATTTTAGCAAAAACTTTATTTTTTATTCTTAATTTCTGAACATATCTCGCAATAAAGATAGAAGGTAAGAAACTTCCAAGAACAGCCAAAAAGTTTGCCAAGCTTATATGAAAGGTAGAACCAGATAATGCAATTAGAAAATAAGGAATAACTGTATTAACATTTAAAAAGATCATACCATTTATAAAAAGAACAGGGTCCCAAAATGCCAAAATATAATTTCTTTTATTTTCCAAAAGTAAACCTCCTAAACTTTTTTAGTAAATTATACCAAAGAGTAAAAAGATACTAAATAGGTATGATATAATAATTCAAAGTTTTATAAAAGTTGAAAGGAGGAAAATATGAAAGTAGCTAACAACTTATTAGAATTAATAGGAAACACTCCTTTAGTTAAATTAAATAAAATAACACAAGGATGCTATGCTAATGTATTTGCCAAATTAGAATCTTTTAATCCAGGCGGAAGTGTAAAAGATAGGATAGCATTATCTATGATCGAAAATGCGGAAAAGGAAGGCTTAATATCCAAGGAAAAAATAGTTATCGAACCCACATCAGGAAATACAGGAATAGGTCTTGCTATGGTTTGTGCTATAAAGGGTTATAAATTAATCCTTGTCATGCCTGAAAGCATGAGTCTTGAAAGAAGGGCTTTATTAAGAGCTTTTGGAGCAGAACTTATCCTTACTCCAAAAGAAAAAGGAATGAAGGGTGCTATTGAAAAAGTAGAGGAGATAGTAAGGGAAAATCCTGAAAAATACTTTATACCTATGCAATTTGAAAATCCAGCAAATCCAGATATTCATAGAAAAACTACCGCAGAAGAGATTTGGAGAGATACTGATGGAAGGGTAGATATAATAGTTGGTGGAGTAGGTACAGGGGGAACTATAACAGGGGTAGGAGAAGTTCTTAAAAGTAGAAAAAATAGCATTAAAATCATTGCAGTAGAGCCATCAAAATCTCCAGTATTATCAGGAGGCAATCCTTCTCCTCATAAAATTCAAGGTATAGGTGCTGGTTTCATACCAAAGGTACTTAATCTAAACATCATAGATGAAATAATACAAGTCTCAGATGAAGATGCTATAGAAACTGCCAAAAAATTAATTAGAGAAGAAGGAATATTATGTGGTATTTCATCAGGAGCTGCCACTTATGCGGGACTAATAGTTGCAAAAAGAGAAGAGAATAAAGGCAAAAACATAGTAGTAATACTACCCGATACTGGAGAAAGATATATTTCTACAGATCTCTTTGAAGAATATAGATCCTAATATGTAAAAGAACTTCCTCCTATAAACTCTCTCAAAATAGAGGTCATAGGAACCTCTGTAGGAGACAAGGGCAAAAAGTGAGAGAGAATATCAAGAAGCCTTTTTGCCTCAGGATATTCTGGATAATATGGTGGGATAGCTTTAAGCATTGGCTCAGCAAAGGTTTTTAGAATTGGAAATTCATAAACCAATGCAGAATTAAACATTACATCAGCTCTTTCCTGAGTTGGAAAAATATATAAATCTTCCGCCTTCCTTACAGAAGGCCATTGTCTTATAGAATCAATAACCCCATATCCTCTAAAAATACTATCCCTTACAATTCTTCTTATTAAGCGAGAATCAGTTGTAGGTACCCTATTTTGATTATCTATATTAAGATGGGTCAAAGCACTTACAAAAATATGATACTTCATATAGCCAGGAACAAGATTTGTCATTTCTGGATTTAAAGCATGGATTCCTTCCATCACTATAATACTTCTCTCATCTAATTTTACTATCCTTCCTGATTTTTCCCTTCTCTTCTTTTGGAAATTATACTTTGGAAGCTCCACCTCTCCTCCATTCATTATTATATTTAAATGTTCATTAAGAAGTTCAATATCTACAGCCTTAGGATTATCAAAATCATAATTTCCATATTCGTCCCTTGATATATATTGAGGTGGTAAGAAATAGTCATCCATCTCTATAACAATAGGTCTTAAACCATTAACCTTTAACTGAATTTGCAATCTCTTGCTAAAGGTAGTTTTGCCTGCGGACGAGGGTCCAGCTATTAATACCAGTTTTAAATCTGGAAGTTTTGAACAGATCTCATCAGCTATTTGAGCAATCTTTTTTTCATGTAAAGCTTCTGCCACTTTTATTACTTCTGAAACCTCCCCCCTTTCAATCGTTTCATTTAAAGATGCCACATCTACAAGTCCTAATATTTCAAGCCAATTTTTATATTCATAAAAAGCTTGGAATAATTTGACTATCTCTTTAAATTCGCTAAGCTTTTCTATATCCTTATCGTCAGGAAGAATTAATATAAAACCAGGCTGGTAAAGTTTTAAATCAAAGGTCTTTAAAAAAGATGTGGAAGGCACCAAGGGTAAAAAGGAATATTCATAATGGTCATCCACAAAATAAATGGGAATCTTTGAAAAAGGTATATATTTAATAAGCCTAATTTTATCCTCTTCATTCCTCTCTTTAAAAAGGGTTAGTGCTTCTTCTTTATCCATATACTTTTTTTGTATAATTATGTCTCTTTCTGATAGCTCTCTCATCTTTTCTTTTATTTTTTCCATATCATCCCACTTAGGTATATAATTTTTGAATCTTCCATAAAGGCTCTTATGATAAGAATGCTCTACCAAAACCTTTTGATCAGGAAAAACCTTAGATACTGCTAAGTTCAAAAGAAATATAAAACTTCTTTCTAATATTCTCCTACCCAAATTAGATCTACTACCAATTACATCCAGCCTAATATCCTCAGTAACCATAAAATTAAGATCTTCTATTTCTCCATTTACCCTTACTCCAACAGGAATCTCCCCTTCACTTAAAAGCTTTGAAGTTATCTCTTTATTATTATTCAAAATATCTATAACTTTTTGAGGATTTTCTATCTCTGCCCTTATTGCCCCTCTAAACTCTACACTTATCATGGAAGAACCTCCCAGAAATTAAGTTCTTATTTTAAAAAATTTTAATTTAGTTTATAATATTTCTAAGAATATTTAAAGAAAGGAGTTGAAATTTTCTTATGAAGAAATTTGTTATTTTCCTTTTAATCTCTATTTTTTTTGTTTTTAGTCTATCCTATGCACAAGAAAATACCAATAATATAAAGCTAATTGGTGTAGTAATAGCCTCAAATATACAAGAAGACGAATATGGTCTTACTTTGCTTGATGGAATATTTAGCATAATAAACTTTGATAAGTTACCTCAAACTGACACTTTCCCTGTGTATTCTCGATGGATGGGAAATGGAAAACATAATATTGAGTTAAATCTATTAAATCCAAGTAAAGAGAAGATATTAGGTACTATCACCGATAGTTTTGAATTAATAAGAGAAAATGACGTACTATATTCCTTGGGAACCTTTGAAGATATAGCCTTTGAGGAACCAGGAGTTCACTGGATACAAGTGAAAGCAGATGGAAAACTCCTCAAAGAAATACCTTTGTTTATTTTAGAAAATGGGGAAGATGTAGAAATCCCAGAAGCTTTAACCCAAAAACCTATTTTAGTTTTTTCTCTCCCTGCTCTTGAAATTTATGAAAATGATGATGGTCTTACTTCTTTAAAAGGAGTTTATGAATATTACACTACCGATGAATTACCATTTACAGATTCATTTATTATTGCAAATGGGTGGATGTCTGGTGAAGGTGAGTATAATCAACATATAGAAATTTTCTCCCCTGACAAAAACTTATTATATAAGTCAGAGCCTCAAACCTTTGAAATAAATGCTGGGTCTGTCGTTACATTATTTGATGAAGTATCTGACTTCTCATTTGAAAAAGAGGGAGATTATTTAGTTAAAGTTTTCCTTAATGATGAAGAGGTCAATTCCTTTGTATTAAAGGTGATTAAAAAGTAAGGAATAAGGGAGCATTAAAGCTCCCTTATTCTTCTATTTTGGCAAGAATATCTGCCTTACTTAATATAAGATAATCTTCGCCATCAACCTTTATTTCTGTACCAGAGTATTTTGCAAAGATAATTTTATCTCCCTTTTTTACCTTTATAGTTTCGTCATCTCCTACCTCAATAACTTCAGCAATTTGAGGCTTCTCTTTTGCCACATCAGGAAGTATTATACCTGTGGGTGTTTTTTCTTCTTCCTTTATAACCTTAACAAGTACCCTATCCTCTAATGGAATTACTTTTTTCATGTCTTTCACCTCCTAATATTTTTCATTTAAGACCTAATAACTTATCTATTTTTGCTCTATCAAAGCCTATTATTATATGTCCATTTATATCTATCACAGGAACACCCATTTGGCCAGATTTTCTTACCATCTCTTCAGCTGCTTTTTTGTCTTTAGATACATCCACATCATAGAATCTAATACCCCTCTCCCGTAAATATCTCTTAGTTGCATTACACCAAGGACAAGAAGGAGTTGAATATACTATTACTCTTGGCATATTCATTATTGCTTCACCTCCTAATATATACTTCATGGGGTATATCATAAAAACATATATCTATTAAGTCAATTTAAAATTTTTTTAAAGTTTTCTCATAAAAGATCATGCTATACTAAGTAAAATTCCTAAAATTTTAAGGAGGTATAAAAATGCCTTTAGTAAACCCTAAAGAATTATTCCAAAAATGCTATGGTAAATATGCAATAGGAGCCTTTAACGTAAATAATATGGAAATTTTACAAGGAGTAATTGAAGCAGCAAAAGAAGAAAGATCACCATTAATTCTTCAAATATCAAAAGGAGCAAGAAACTACGCAAAACTTGTATACCTGATGAAGTTAATTGAAGCAGCAGTACAAGATGCTCCTGATATCCCAATAGTAGTGCATTTAGATCATGGTGATAGTGTAGAACTCTGTAAAGAAGTTATAGATGCTGGTTTCACATCTGTAATGATTGATGGATCTCATCTTCCCTTTGAGGAGAATGTGAGAATTACTAAAGAAGTTGTTGATTATGCACATCCAAGAGGAGTAGCAGTAGAAGGAGAACTTGGTAGATTAGTTGGTGTTGAGGAACATGTAGTAGTTTCTGAAAGAGAAGCATCTTATACTGATCCAGATAAAGCAGTAGAATTTGTTGAGAGAACTGGAGTAGATTCCCTTGCTATAGCTATCGGTACAAGCCATGGTGCCTATAAGTTTAAAGGTGAACCCAAATTAGATTTTGACAGATTAAGAGAAATTGCTAAAAGACTTCCAGGATTTCCCTTAGTCCTACATGGAGCATCTTCAGTACTCCCTGAATATGTAGAAAAGGCAAATAAATATGGAGCAAAATTGGGAGGAGCAAAAGGTGTACCAGAAGAAATGATAAGAGAAGCTACCAAAATGGGAATTTGTAAAGTAAATATAGATACTGATTTAAGACTTGCTGTCACTGCCACTATTAGAGAAATTTTTGCATTACATCCAGAGGAATTTGACCCAAGAAAATATCTTGGTCCAGCAAGAGACGAGGTCAAAAAATTAGTACAACATAAATTAAGAAACGTTCTTGGTTCAAGCGGACAGATATAATATAAAGATAAGGGAGAGAGATTATCTCTCTCCCTTTAAATATTGTATACTTCTTTTTAAATCCTCACGTTTTTCCTTTAAAGAATTAATCTCTAAAATAATAGATCCCTTAAAATTTCTAATAAAGCCTAAATATTCCTCAAATTGAATTTTCCCTTTTCCTAAGGAAAGATGCTCATCTTTTGTTCCATTATTGTCATGTATATGAAAGTGGGTTATATATGGTTTTAATATTTCAAAGGATTTATTAATCCCTTGTGGCGAAATATTTGCATGCCCAAAATCAAAACATGCCTTTAATCTTCCTCTAAATGTATCAATAAAATTTTTAAACTCCTCTATATTCTCAAATAAATCATTATCATCAAAATAGGTATTTTCAAGTGTAATTTCTATTTCATATTTATCTGCTTTATCCAGTATTATTTCTAAAGCTCTCTTTAGCCTTTTCTTTGCAAGATATTTAAGAAGGAATTTTCTTAGAGGAACTTGCCCAGGATGTAACACTGCCCTTTTTACACCTATCTTATATGCATAATCCAGCGATTTCAAAATACTGTCTATACTGTTCTTCCATATAAGGTCATTAAAGGATCCTAAATTAATATCTATGTAAGGAAGATGCATAGTAATAAAGAAATTCTTATTTTCTGCATATGCTCTTACTTTTTCTGGTTTCTCTAATAGTCTTCCATTAAAAAATAAGACAAGATCTCCAAAAAGTTCTAATGTATTACCCCCTAAATTCTGAGTAATGTCAATAGCTCTTCTTACTGAATAAGTTTTTAAAGATAAAAAAGAAAATCCTATTTTCATATTTGAAATATTATACTATAATTTATTAGGAGAAATAACATTATGAAGAAAATAATTTTACTACTTATAGTTTTATATCTACTTTTTGGATTCTCTTTCGCACAAGAGGATCTTACATTATTTGATGCCAAATCAGCAGGTTTAGGATTTACCTTCGTAACCCTTAATAGTGAGGGAGAGACATACTTTTTTAATCCCGCTACTTTATCTCTAAAAAAATTCTCTTATCTTTCCTTCTCTATAGATTCTAATAATAATCAAACTGTAAAAATATCCTACTTTTATCCATCTACTACTTTCTACGCATTAAGTGTTGACTTAACTTTTGATCCCAATACCCAGCAATATACCTTTAAAAATATAAGAGGTGCTATATCCTTTCCTCTTACCAATTATCTCTATTTTGGTACATCAGCCAATTATATTGAGGAACAAAAATTGATAAAGGGTAATTTAGGTATACTTTTAAAAGTTGGGAACATAAAAACAGGTGTTGTAGGAGAAGGAATCACCATAGAAAAACTATCCGATAATGAATATAAAGTAACTACGCTTTTAAAATATAGCTTAGGTTTAAACCTTTCTCTATTTAATGATACAACTAACCTTTATTTAGACGTGGTAGATATAGAAAAATTTTCAAACACAAAAGATTTAGATCTTTTAAGATTTGGCCTTGAACAAAATCTGGGAAATATATTGGTAATAAGGTTGGGAAGCTCAGGAAATATCACAAATATCCAAAATTATACCTTAGGCATAGGCTTAAACCTCAACCTATTAAATCTCAGTCTTAGCACCTTTCTTGATAGGGAAGATTCTTCAAACTTAAAATTAAAATATAAACTCACAGGGACATTAAGATTTTAATAATCAATACCCCACCTTGCTTTAATCCCTTTTTGGTATGGATGTTTTATCTCTTTCATTTCTGTGACTAAATCTGCTTTTTCTTTTATACTTTCAGGCATATACCTTCCAGTTAATATTACTTCAAGATATTCAGGTTTTTTGTTTAGAAAATCTAACACTTCCTCTTCCTTTATTATCCCATAATATATGGCAAGACTGATTTCGTCCAACACCAATAAATCATACCTATGGAAATTATTTAATACCTTTTGCCATCCCCCTCTCACCACTTTTATATCCTTATCTGTAGGTCCTTCCTTTCCTATAAAGCATTCCCCACAATCAAAACATTCAATAATATTCTCCCTTATGCCAGAAGAATAAATACAATCTCTTCCAAACTGCCAAAAATCCAAATTTTCTACCTTCTGAGCAAAAAGAAACTCTCCAGTAAAACTATTACCTTTTACAAACTGTACAAAAAGTACTTTTAAGCCGTGTCCTAAAGCCCTTATAGCTTGCCCTATAGCAGAAGTTGTTTTTCCTTTCCCATCACCTGTATAAACTTGTATTAATCCATGTATCCTATTAGATGCAGACATAATATACATCAATGATATTTTCTAACCTCTTTATTTTATTTAATACATCTTCGCTTACAGGATTATCAATTACAAGTACCATTACTGCATCTTTTCCTATCTCTTTTCTCCCTACCTGCATGGCAGCAATATTGATTTGATTTTCTCCTAAAATAGTACCTACTTGACCAATAATACCTGGTTTGTCAATATGATATGCAATTAAAAGATAAGGAGCAAGAGCAAGATCTAAATCATAATCTTGTATCCTCAAAAGTCTCTCTTGACCTCTACTTACAGTTCCAGAAAGTTCTATAAATCCTCTTTCTGTTTTCAATCTTAATCTTAATGAAGTTCTATATGTATCTGTTTCCTCTGTCCTTACTTCTATAATCTTTAACTTTCTATCTTTTGCCATAGGAAGAGCATTTATTAGATTCACTTCTTCCCCTAATATAGGTTCCAAAAATCCCTTAACTACTGCTGATGCAAGAGAAGTCTCTATTTTATTAGCTAATTCACCACATATTTGTATCTCTAATTCTTCTGGATTAGCATTAACAATTTGCGCCAATAATTTTCCAAGTTTTTCTCCAAGCCTTATAAAAGGTAAAATCTCTGGAGAAACTTGGATGGGCAAGTTAACAGCATGGGTAACAACTTCTCCTTTAAAGAATCTTATCATATCCTCAGCCACAATAAGGGCAACCTTTTCTTGAGCCTCCTGAGTAGAAGCCCCTAAATGGGGCGTAAGTACCACGTTATCCAAGGTTAAAAGAGGATTATCAGGCTCTATAGGTTCACTCTTGAATACATCTAAGGCTGCACCAGCTATTTTTTTATCTTTCAATACCTCATAAAGAGCTGATTCGTCTACAAGTCCCCCCCTTGCACAATTTATAAGATAAGCAGTAGGTTTCATGCTTTCCAATTCCTTTTTCCCAATAAGGTTTTTTGTCTCTTGGGTCAATGGTAAATGTAATGAGACATAATCCGCTTCTCTTAGAAGATAATAAAGATCATGAGTAAGCTCAACTTCAAGTTCTTTTGCCTTCTCTAAGGATATAAAAGGATCATATGCAATAATTCTCATTCTAAAGGATTTTGCTCTCTTTGCCACCTCAGATCCAATTCTTCCAAGTCCAATCAAACCCAATGTTTTTCCATAAAGTTCATTCCCTATAAAACTTTTTCTTTCCCATTTACCTTGTTTTAAAAGCCAAAATGCCTGAGGAATTTTACGAGAGATAGCTAACATTAAACCAATAGTATGTTCACAAGCAGCTATAGTATTACCTTCAGGTGCATTTATGACAAGAATTCCCTTTCTTGTAGCTTCCTCTACATCAATATTATCAACTCCCACCCCTGCTCTACCAATTACTTTTAAGTTCTTGGCTCTTTCTATAACTTCTTTTGTAACCTTTGTCTCGGATCTAACCACTAAAGCAACATAATCCCCAATTATATTAAGAAGTTCCTCTTTAGGAAGCCCTGGCTTATAATCTACATCAAAATATTCTTTTAACTTATTTAATCCAGCCTCAGCTAATGGATCCGAAACAAGTACCTTATACCTTTCCATTCTTCCCCCTCCTAATTAGAATTTTGGGCAAAAATTTCTTCCGCCACCTGTACTCCTTTTCCTTTTATACCCTTATATCCAACATTTTCTAAGGATATTTCTACCGCAGATAATGCTACTAATATATCTGTAGGTTCCACATAGCCTACATGTCCTATTCTAAATATCTTACCCTTTAAATTGCCTTGTCCTCCTGCCAAAACAACCCCAAACTTACTTCTTATATATTTCCTTAAATCATCGGGATTTACATTGTCAGGAGGAATTACAGGTGTAACTGTATCAGAAGCCCACCTTTCGTCTGCAAGAAGTTTAGTTACACCAATAGCCTTTATAGCCTCTCTTACAGCCTTACCTAATAAACTATGTCTCTTAAAGTTATTTTCAAGACCTCTGTTTAAGATATTTTCAAGAGATTTTTTCAAGGCAAAGAAAATAGAAACAGCTGGAGTAAAAGGAGTGGCTCCTTCATCTAAAAATTTCTTTGCTTGTCTTAAATCAAAGTAAAATCTTGGTAAATTTGCCTTCTCATTAAACTTCCAAGCTAGCTCACTTACTGATACCATAGCAAGACCAGGAGGAGTCTCTAAGGCTTTTTGAGAAGCAGTAACTACCACATCTATCTTTAGCTCATCTGTAGGCAAATCAATAGCACCTAAAGAGCTTACTGCATCTACAATCAAGAGTCTTTCAGGATTTTCTTTCACAATAGGTGCAAGCTCTTTTAAATTATTTGTAACTCCAGTAGAAGTCTCGTTATGGGTTAAAAATACAGCTTTAACATTAGGATTTTCCTTTAAAGCTTTTTCAAGTACTTCTGGTTCTATTCCTTTTCCAGGCTCAGTAACTATAGTTTTAACATTTAAACCATAAGCCTTACATATCTTTGCAAATCTCTCACCAAAAACTCCACAAACTCCTACCAAAACCTCATCTCCTTGGGAAAAGAAATTGGCAACTGCAGCCTCCATACCGCCAGTACCAGAAGCGGTTAATATAAGTACATCATTTTCTGTCTTAAACACTTTCTTTAAAAGATCTGTATTAGTTTTTAAAAGATTTGCAAATTCTGAGCCACGATGATTAATCATTTCTCTTGCCATCTCTAAGAGTACATCTTGAGGTACTGGAGTTGGACCTGGAATCAGTAAAAAGTTTTTAGGCATAAATCCTCACCTCCAATATTTTTTACTTAATTCATAATATAACTCCGCATTCTTCCTAATATTTCTAATTTCTTCCTCTGTCACATTACGTACAACTTTACCAGGTACTCCCAAAACAACAGAATAAGGTGGAATTTCTTTGTCTTGAGGGACCAAAGATCCTGCACCTATGATAGAATTTTCACCTATAATAGCCCCATCAAGAATTATTGCCCCCATACCAATAAGGGTATTATCCCCTATTTTACATCCATGTAAAACCGCAGAGTGACCTACAGTAACATATTTACCTATATATACAGGTTTTTCTTCGTCTACATGAATAATTACATTTTCCTGTATATTTGTGAACTCATCAATAAAAATTGAGTCAAGATCACCCCTAATTACAGCAAAATCCCAGACATTAACCCCCTTCCTAAGCATAACTTTACCAATAACAATAGCCCTATCAGAAATAAAAACCTCTTCCCCTATGGCGGGATAAAAATCATCAAAAGGCTTTAACATAATTTGATACTCCTTAATAAAAAAGGGGAATCTCCTAAGAGAATTCCCCTTTTCATCATTGAAAAGTTCTTGACTTATATTCTAATATAAACTATTTTAAGATGACAATAGAAGAAAGATTAAAATTTAATTAAGAGGATAAATTTATATTAAAAAGTTCAGATATTTTATCCTCTTCCAAAATTTCAGTTTTACCAAGTAACACTCCACCCTCTTCTACCGATATTCTCCCTCCCAGTTTCAAGTCCCCCTTAAATTTTCCTGTGGAAAGAATTTCAAGGGAATCTCTACAGATTATATTTCCAACCACCTCACCTATAATTATCACCTTATTAGCCTTTATACTACCATCTACAAACCCTGTTTTTCCTATAATGACAGTCTCCTTAGCCTCTATATCTCCTTTAAATCTACCATCAATTCTTAAAGATGCTTTAGAAACAAGTTTACCTTCAAATTCTGACTGTCCCCCTAGAACTGTATCCATAACATCAGGTTTTTCTTTCTTTCCTAACATTTCTTCCTCCTCCCTAAACTAATATAATTTACCAACCTTAATAATATCCACCGAAAGATATGCAGATGGGTTTACGGGAGTACCTCCTCTTCTTACTTCATAATGCAAATGAGGTCCCAAACTGGTACCAGTACTTCCAACTCTACCTATGAATTGTCCTTTCTTCACATATTGTCCAACGCTAACAGCATAAGATGACAGGTGAGCATAATAAGTAGTAATACCTCTTCCATGGTTTATTTTTATAACTTTTCCATATCCACTCTCCCATCCCACATATGTAACTATTCCGTCTGCAGTAGCATATACAGGAGCACCCCAAAAGGTAACAATATCTATACCTGTATGGAATTTAACCCTCCTAAATATGGGGTGAAATCTCCAACCAAATCCTGAAGATATAAATCCAAAGGTAGGCCATCGGGATGGAGTTACAGCAAGGAGGCTCTGTCTACGTTGAATTTCATTTTCAATTTGTGCCAATTCTCTCTGTTTTTCATCAATCAAAGTTTTTACTTCTATTATCTTTCTCTGAAAATCATATGTCTCAATATCAGGAGCATAGTCAATACCTAAGGAAACCACTTTTTTATCCTTTGGAGGAGGAAGACTTCCTTTTATACCAAGAATACTCTTAAGTTTTTTCTCTGTTTCCTCCAGTTCCTTTAATTTCTCTCTTAATATTTCTATCTCTTTAATTTGAGCCTTTTGTTTTTCTGTAACTTCTTCTAATACTTCCAAATGCTTAACTCTACTGAATTTACTTGAAGCAATTCTATAGAGAGTTAATGATGTACTAATTATACCAACAATGGCAAATATGACTAAGAGAATTATACTCAGATGAATCCTTCTTGTTTTTGCAGTAGAAGCATCGTGGGGAATTATCATTATTGTAAAAAATTTTCTTTTCCACCACTTACTTTTTTTAGCCATATTTACCTCATATAGCCATATTTACCTCATAATAGTTAAAAATTAAACTTAACAAAACAAATTTTAAAATTTTGTAAAAAATTATACCAAAGAATACAAGATGTGTCAAGAAATAAGATTTTTTCTTATTTTTTTCATATTTATTCACGAAATAAAAGGAGTATAATTTTATTAAAAAACGTATTTATACGGGAGGCATAAAGAATGACTTTGTTAAAGACCCTTGCAAATACATTAACGATAACAAGATTTTTTATAGGGTTTATCATAGCGTATTTAGGAGTTTTAAAAAAGAAGGCCGGTTTAAAATATGCTGTAATTTGGCTAATAATTGCTTGGATAACAGATGTTCTTGATGGTTTCTTAGCAAGAAGGTCAAAAGCTCCAAAAGATTGGATTGGAGAGCATGATCTATATGCAGATATGACCGTATCTGCAGGAGTACTTTTTTATCTTACTTCTTCAGGTTTTATATCTGTAACTTTTTCTTTATCTTTTCTTATCATCTCTATAATTTTACTTTCCTGGCTTAAGGCCAAAGCGATAGCAGATGGTATCCAAGCAGTACCATATGGATTAATGATTTATACTTCTATTAAAAACGATTTGGTTTTAGGAATTTCTATTGTAATATATTTGATTTTGCTTATAATTATTACATGGCCTCGATTTCCAAAAGAAAAAGTACCAGAATTTATTGAAGGAATAAAGGGAATATTCAAAAATGGAAAAGAATAATAAAAGCCTTTTACATCTCTCTTGGGAAACAGCTTTCTTTTGGGAAGGCTGTCCTTTATGCTTCTTAGTACAAAAATCTTTAAGAAGCTATATGGAAAATATATTATATGAAAGCGTTAATGATCCATCCTTAAGAAAAGAAATAAGGGAAAAGGGAGGATTTTGTGAGGAACATTCTTTACAATTATTATCTTTTAATGACCTTTTAGGTATAAGTATTATCTACGAAGATATAATAAAAAATTACACTTTACCAAATCTAAGAAAAAAAATAATAGCTAATAATATCTCTTGCATCTTTTGTGAAAAGGAAAAGGAATACGAAAGATTATATATTCTTGCTTTAGAAGAGGTGCTTAGAAATAAGGATAGTTTTGAATTATGGAAAGAGAATGCCTATGACTTTTGTCAGCCTCACAAAGAACTTATTAAAAATACAGCCCCAAATCTATATAAAAAGATAGAACCCTTCTTAAACACAAAAAAAAGAAAATATCCAGAATATATTTATAAGGCTTTTCCCTGGGATAGAGATTTTGCAGAGCTTTTCTTAAAAAAACTTCAAATAATGAGGTATAACAAAATAAAATGAAAGAATGTACTATATGTAAAAAGATAAAAGAAGAAAAGGAAAAATTCTATAAATCATTAAATAAACCCGTTTATTTATGCAAGGAACATTTAAAGGAAGCCCTATTATTAAACCCCAAATTGTATCAAGATAAAGAAATTCAAAAAGAAGAAATATGTCCTGTGTGCCAATTAGAAAAAAAGATTATTTCTTACTATGATGGTAATTTCTCAGATCTTTGCCTTTATCATTTAAAATATTTTGAAGATAAAATTCCAGAAAATACCTGGAAAATACTAATAAAAGAATGGGAAGACTATTTAAAACACATACATAATGTTATTGAAAGCTATAGCTATAATAAAACACCATTAAAAGAAAATAATGTGATGGAAATATTAGATCTTCTTTTGGGAACGGGAAGAAAGATTAGATAAAATTTTCTTAGCATAATCTTTCATCTCATTTAAATATTTTCTTTTCTCCTCTTCAGAAAGAGGTGCAAATTTCAAGGCATAATACAGACCAGCAAATTTTAATCCATCTTCTCCTAAAGGATTCATCATCTCATATAAACTTATATTGTCCTTTATTAAACCTTTTCTCTTAAGTTTCTTTATAACCCTTCTAAAAATCCTATCTTCTTGATTAAGTCTAATCTTATGTATAGTATGTTGAAAGAACCATATAACAAATAGAATAGTTAAAACAAATACAACATATCTATATTCCAAGGTTATTTTATATAAGAGAACAAATAAACTCTCAATTACCTTACCAATAGAAGCAAAAAGCACACTTAATAGATTAACAGAGAGAGATTTATCCCTTTCCTCTACTAAAGGAGTGAAGGGTGTAGGATCAATAGGGATCCATCCTACCGGTTCCAAATAGACCTCTACCCAAGCATGTGCATTTTTTACCTTCACCTCATACATTCCAGTCCAAGGATTTAAATCTCCGGGGCTATAACCAGTAATAAATCTTGATGGAATTCCAATAATTCTTGCCATAACAGCAAAGGCAGAAGCAAATTGTTCACAATATCCCTTCTTTGTAACAAAAAGAAAATCATCTACCGCATCCATATTATCTGGAAGAGGAGGTATATCAAGAGAATACTCATATTTTTCCAAATACTTCTTTATTGCCATTAATTTATCCCATGGCTTTTCATAACTCTTTGTAATTTCAAAGGTTAAATCATATATTCTTTTGGGTAGATTTGGTAACTCAAGATATCTTCTAAATTTATATTTATCTGGGATCTCAGCATTTAGTAGGTCTTTTGCTGATGGATAAATATCCATATAAAAGCTTGTATATATGAGACCTTTGGGTAAATCAAAGGGTGCTCTATATCCCTCTTCATCATCCCTAAATATCAAAGGAGATGGGAAATAAAGTCTTTGAGTATTATAGGGTAAAAATATAATATTACTTGGTATATCCTTTTCAATAAAATATGTGGCTCTATTTAAAATATTTTCAGCGGGAGGATTACTTTTCAAAAGATATGGCTGGGACATAGTAGCCACATCTCTTATTTCCTCTTTACTCTGATACCATCCAAAGCCGTTATACGTATCAAAGGCAATACCCCGATGATATACCTCCCAGGAAGTTAACACCCTAAATACTAATGCAGAGGATAACATTCCTCTCTGTCTCAAATCCACAAAAGGTGCAAACCCATAATATTCTTCTTTATTAAAAGGTAAAGGTGGGATTTTCCTTCCTTCAGGTAATTTATAAAGATTAGTATTTTGCACACTATAAGGTGAAGACAGTTCTCCTTGAATATTTGTAATTCGAGTAATTAATTGAGACATTATATCTTGTCTAAAACCTATACGAATATTCTTGGGCAATATGGGAAATAATAGAAAACCTATAAGTAGTACAGTAAAAAATGAAATTGCCACCCTTGTAAATGATGGTCTGTAATTATTTAATAAAAATAAAGTTATTACAAAACCTAAGAAATAAAATATAATAAATACTATAAAAAAACTTTCACGAGCAAAAATTCCTGAAATAACCATCAAAATTAAACTTATAAAGAAGGAAAAAGACAAGTCAAGTCTTGTTGGTAAATCAAGGCTATGGAGAGTATTAAGATTTATAAGAAAAACTGCTAATGGTACTCTGGGATCAAAAGGATTTTTAATGAGTTCTACAAAAAACTGTCTTAAAAGATAAAGCATACCAATAGTCATAAATATCTTTAAAACTACATTATTCTTTCTCCTTCGAAGATAACTAAAAATATAACCAAAAGCTGTAAATAAAAGAACTCCCCCAATATATACCGCAGATAGATTTAAGAAATACCAAACCGAAAGAATAGATATAAAAACAAGGTAAAAGATTGCCAGTCTTATTGCAATAGAGTCTTCAATTCTATTATCTTTAACATCTATTCTTCTCCTTTCCATAACCCTAATGATTTTACTTCACTCCAATAAGTTTTTTCAAGTTTGGGTAATAAACAAATACCTATTTAAAAATTCCTGAGGATTTTCGTTTAATGTATAGATCATAAAATTCTTGCTAAAAACTTTTTCTTTATGAAATTCAACCCCTATAAAGTTTTTATAGTTAATTTTATTATCCCAGAATAAGTAATCCAGTGAAAAAACCAAATCTACTCCAATATGCTCATTAGAATAATTTTCTTTTGAATCTTCCTTAAGATCTATCTCTGCCAGAAAAATTCTTAGATCCTCTATACTTTTCAGATTTATATATTCTTTATCAGTTAAAGCCTTTATAAATAGTTTAGTATTTAAAAAAAGAGATAATAATGCAATAGAGTGTACAAATCTTAATAGCTCATCAAATTCTTTTTCTGCTACTTTATCTATCTTTTCTATTACGTTATCTACTAAAATATAAATCTCTTTTCTTGTTAACTTTTCAAAACTTTTAGAAAGAAGCTTTCCCTTTCTAGCAGAAGACTTCCAGGCTATTATCTTTAGAGGATCTTGAGGTTGATAATCTCTTAAAGAATGAAATTCTTCTCCTTGTACAGAGGGTATGGAAAAAGAAGTTTTTGTGCCTCCTTCTCCAATAAGATAAAGATCCTTAGATAATGGATAATACAAAGGATAAACATATGAAATACTATTTACTCTATATTTCTTATAAAGATATAAAAGTCCTAAGGATCCTGTAAATCGAACCTTCAATTTATTAAAGGATACAACTCCTCTTTTTTCAAAATTGTATATTAAAAAAATTTCCTTTTTCTCTTTTCTACTTAAACCTCCCACAAAAACCTTATCCTTCCCTAAAAGAATATAAATCTGACTTTTAGGAATATCACCTTTATTCTCAATAATCACATATATTTTTTCGGAAGTTCTTTCCATTACAAGTTTTGGAGTTTTAATCTCTACTGCCAAAAAAAGAGGTTGAACTATCAATTCTAAAAAATTCCATAGAAAAAGGCTAAAAATAAAGGAAGACATGAGAATTACTGGTACAGAATAAACATTAATACCCACCAATAGAATAATTACATTTAAAAAAAAGAGTAAAAAACCTAATAGTGTGAAATTAATATAAATCACAATATCCTTACCTTTGGTATCTTTACCTTCTTTAAAATATCTTTCACCAGCTCTTCCCTATGATATCTGGTTGTATTATCTCCTTCTGCTGGCACTATCCTATGTACAAGTACAGGAATAGCCATTTTAATTACATCCTCTGGTATCACATATTCCCTTCCCTCAAGTAGAGCAAATGCTTGAGATCCCCTCATCAAAGCAATAGAAGCCCTTGGTCCTGCCCCAAGAGAAAAATTAGAATCTTTCCTTGTAGCATCAGTTATATTTACAATATATTTAAGAATATCCCTATCAATATAAACCTCTTTTACTATATCTTGAGCCCTTAAAAGATCTTCCTTCTTCCATACTGGCTCTATTTTTTCAAGAGGATGGTAAAGTCTTTGACTTTCTAACATCTCCACTTCCTTTTCCAAGGGTAAATATCCTATAGAAAGGGAAATAAAAAATCTATCTAATTGGGATTCAGGCAAAGGGTAAGTTCCAAAGTGCTCCCTTGGGTTCTGTGTGGCGATAACCATAAAGGGTTTAGGTAAAAAATATAAAACACCATCAATGGTTACTTTTCCTTCATCCATTGCCTCTAATAGACCTGCCTGAGTTCTCGGGGAGGTTCTATTAATTTCATCAGCTAAGAGTATATTAGTAAAAATAGGTCCTGGCTTAAATTCAAATTCTAAAGTTTTAGGATTAAAAACATTTACTCCTAAAATATCAGAAGGCATAGTATCAGGTGTGAACTGTATCCTCTTAAAATCTAATTCAATACTTTCTGCAAAAGCCTTAGCAAGCACTGTTTTACCAACTCCTGGCACATCTTCCAAAAGTACATTTCCCTTGCTAATTAATGCTACAATCATATAATCTATAATTTCATCTTTTCCTATGATTACCTTTTTGATATTCTCCTTTAAAACCTTTATCTTTTCTATTATTTCATTTAAAATAGCACTCTTCATAATAACTATTATCCTCTCCTTAATCTATTAATCATATGTCTAATAACCGCTATGATACCACCAACAGTCATTACAAAATCAAAAATGTTTAGATAAAATTCAAAAGGGAAAAACCATTTAGAGATATAATGAATAAAAACCACTATCTCTAAAATAAGCCCCATAAAGAGGATAACTAATATTCCTCTATAAAATTCCATTTTCAAAAAACCTCCTTAATTATCTTCACAATTAAATTTTACACCAAAATTTTAATTTATTTATAGCCCTTTTTTTATACACTTTTACACTACTTGGAGAAAGCCCTAAAATCTTTGCAGTTTTTCTTATACTTAATTCATTAAAATAAATTAACATTACTATCTCCTTTTCTCTTTTCGATAAAGAGGAAAAATCAATTATCTTTTCCTCTTGTAATTCTTCTTTATAAATTTCAATTTCGCCTAATTCTTCCACATATTCTTCCTGATATCTTAATCTTGTCCTTATTCTTAAAAGAGCATAATATAAAGATTTTTTTAAGTAGGAAGATAAATCTCCTTTTTGAGGGTCGTATCTTTTTAGAAGTTCTAATAGTGCTAATTCACCCTCCTGTTTAAAATCCTCAAAATCTATATCCCTTGTAAAAAGAAGCGCTAAATATTTGTAAAGCAAAGGTTTGTAAGCCAAGAATAATATTTCTACATTCATTTTTCCCTTCCTCCCATAAAAATTTCCTATATTATATTTACTATTTGAAAAATTTTCAAGCATATTTTTGACTAATAGTAAATTTCCAAAAATAAAACTAAACAATATAAGAGCTATAAAAAGTGATATAATAATTATTTAAAAGAGAAGAAGGGAGGGCAAAGATTGATATTAAGTGATAGAGATATAAAAAAATATCTGAAAGAAGGAAAACTAAATATTCATCCATTAGATGACCCAGAAAAACAGATTCAACCATCTTCTGTAGACTTAAGATTGGGAAATATTTTCCTCCACTTTAAAGTTGAAGGTAGAGCATATATAGATCCTACTCAAGATAAACCTAAAGATTTAATGGAAAAAATAGAGGTAGAAGATGGAAAACCCTTTTTCTTAAGACCTGGAGAGTTTGTTCTCGGTACCACCATTGAGACAGTAAAACTGCCTGATGATCTAGTAGCAAGGGTAGATGGTAGATCAAGTCTTGGAAGACTTGGCATCATAGTACATGCTACAGCAGGATATGTGGATCCAGGTTTCTGTGGACAGATCACCTTAGAGCTTTCGAATATAAATCGGGTACCTGTAGCTCTGTATCCAGGCATGAGAATATGTCAAATATCTTTTTACACCCTCACATCCCCTGCTGAAATCCCATATTATAAAAAAGAGGGAAGTAAATATCAAAATCAAAAAGGACCAACTGCAAGTAGGCTTGATGTAGATTTTTGTAAGAAGGAGGATAAATAAAATGGAGTGGAGAAAAGTATCATTTGGTAAAAGAGAGCTTTGTTATGAAATCACATTAAACAATTTAAAAATGATTGTTACTGCAGATGTAGGTCCAAGGATACTCTTTTTTGGTTTTAAGGATGGCGAAAACGTTCTATTTCATGATAAAGAAGAAAAACTCTCCATCGGTGAAATGAAATTATATGGAGGACATCGTTTTTGGATATCTCCAGAATCCAAGGATACCTATAATCCTGATAATACTCCTTGCAAAGTAGAAGAAGAAAAGGATAAAATAAGCTTCATCTCTTTTGATCCTATTACTCAAATAGAAAAGAAATTAAGTATTTTAGAGAAAAATGGTAATTTTATTGTAAGACACATATTAACAAATAAAGGGAAAACTTTATATCCTGGAGCTATATGGGCTTTAACCTGTATTCCTCCTAAAAAAGGAATTATCTTTTTCCCATGGGGTACAAGAGGAGATTGGCAACTTAAAAAGATAATCTATTGGCAAAGATGGGGAGAGTCAAGTGGTACAAATGTAAAGAGTAGTCAATTTGTACCAGAGGAAGACCTCTTTCTTATTTATCCTTCAGGAGAAGAAGGAAAAGTAGGTACCGCAGGTTATGAGGGTTTTGTGGGAGTTACAACGGATAATTATACTTTTATAAAGAAGTTTAATTATATAGAAGGGGCTCTTTATCCTGACGATAACTGTGCTATAGAAGTTTATACATCCCCCAATTTTTGTGAATTAGAAACTTTAAGTCCTATGTATACGCTTATTCCAAATGCTGAAGTAATGCATGATGAAGAATGGATTCTTCTTCCTTACAAAGTAGATCCTAAAAATGGAAAAAAGGTGAGAGAAATTTTGAGGTGACACTAAATGGAAAATAAGTTTATCTTAGTTATATTTGGAGGATTAGGAGATCTGGCAAGAAATAAAATATATCCTGTACTTTACAGCCTTTATAAAAAATATAGGCTTACAAATTGCACAAAAATCATTAGTACAGGAAGAAGGCCTAATATAAACAGGGAAGATTTCTACAAGATACTAAAGGAATCTATAAAATCAGAAGATAATAATTTTGTATCTCTCTTTGACTTTGTTAAATTAGATTTAGAAAAGCCAGAAGATTATATTAATTTAAAGAATGCTATATCAAATTATAAAGATGAGGAATATATCTTTTATCTTGCAACTCCTCCTTTTACCTTTGAAAGTATAATTAAAAATTTAGGTGAATTTCTAAAAGATTATCCAAATAAGAAAAAGATTGTTATTGAAAAACCTTTTGGTTATGACCTTGAGTCAGCAATAAATCTAAATAAAATTTTAAAGAATTATTTTAAAGAAGACGAGATATATAGAATAGACCATTTTCTTGGAAAGGAAACAGTACAGAATATCTTTGGTTTAAGATTCTCTAACATAATATTTGAAGGTATATGGAACAGAAACTTTATAGACCATATTCAAATCTCTGCCTTAGAAGACATAGGAGTTGAAGGAAGACTCGGATATTATGATAAAGTAGGCGCTTTAAGAGATATGATACAAAACCATTTAATACAAATTTTATCTCTCATAGCTATGGAACCCCCATGCTGTATAGATGAAAAGGCAATAAGGGACGAAAAGGTAAAAGTTTTAAAGAGCATTAGAGAGATAAAATATAATGAAGTGCCCCAATTTGCAGTAAGAGGTCAATATAAAGGATATCTAAAAGATGAAAATCTTAACAAATCAAACACAGAAACATATGCGGTAGTAAAGTTTTATATCGAAAATATAAGATGGGATGGAATACCTTTTTATTTAAGAACAGGGAAAAAATTAAAGAAAAAAGAAACCTCTGTAATTATAGTATTTAGAAAAATTCCAGGCTTATTTTCTAAAATTTTAGATTGTATCCCCCAAGAAAATATTATTGGCTTTAAAATAGCCCCTGAAAATAAAATAGTATTAAATTTCCAACTTCGTCCCTTGGGAGGGAGTATACTCTCTTGTCCTATGCCTACATCTATGGAATGGAGCGGACCTAATATTGAAGCATATGAAACCCTATTTTTAGATATTATAGAGGGGGATCAAACCCTTTTTATAAGAGAAGATGAGATAGAAAAATCCTGGGAGATAGTACAACCAATATTGGATTTCTGGAAAAATGATCCTAATATTCCCATATATGAACCATATACTTATGGACCTAAAGAAGCGGAAGAATTTATAAGAAAAGATGGGAGAGAATGGAGGTATCTTTGAGATTTGGGGAAAATAAAGTCCATTAAATTCAAGAATAATAATTTTGAATATATCAAACCTTTTAGCATATCGGTTGGAACATCCACTACTACTCAAAATATAGAAGTAATTTTAGAAACAGAAGAAGGCTACATAGGATTTGGAGAGGCCTCTCCCTCTTTTAGAGTCACAGGAGAAAGAATAGAATCATTATTAAGCTTAGAAAAAGCAATAAATGACGCTTTAAAAGGAGAAAATACAAGAAAATATAAAAGAATTTTTGAAAAAATAGACCAATTCTTTTCCTATCCAAGTTTGAAAACAGCCTTACAATATGCTATCCTTGATGCCCTATGTGAAGAACTTGGAATACAAGTATGTGAATTTCTTGGAGGAAAGAAAGATATTATAGAAACAGATAAAACCATAGGTATATCATCCATAGAAGAGAGAATTGAAGAGGCAGAAAAAACCTATAAAGAAGGCTTTAGAATACTAAAGATAAAGGTTGGAAAAAATATATATGAAGATTTAGAAGTTATGGAAGAAATTTACAAAAGAACAAAAGGTGCCACATATATTTTAGATGCCAATACATCTTATTCACCTAAGTTGGCTATCCAATTTACCCAAAAACTTTTCCAAAAAGGAATAGATATAGCTTTATTAGAACAGCCTGTCCCTATTCACGATAAAGAAGGCTTAAAGTTGGTAAGATTTAATTCTCCCTACCCAATAGGAGCAGATGAAAGTGCAAAAAATAAATACGATGTATTAGATTTAATAAAAAATGAAGCAGTAGATTACATAAATATTAAGCTTATGAAATGTGGAATATCTGATGCTTTGACCATAGTTGAAATAGCTCAAGCATCGCACATAGGTTTAATGATTGGATGTATGGGAGAATCAAGCCTTGGTATTAATCAAAGTGTTCATTTTGCTCTTGGAACAGGAGCTTTTACCTTTCATGACTTAGATAGTGCTCTCATGTTAAAAGAAGATAAATTTAGAGGTAAATATAAAGTGAAGATTCCATATTACGAGATTAATTAGCCATATATATTATGTTATAATATATATGCATCTTATCTATTAGTATTCATGAAAGGGGGTGTAACATTGAAGGCTGTAATACTTGCAGGAGGAAAAGGTACAAGACTTTGGCCACTTTCTCGTGAAAGATTTTCAAAGCAATTTATTAAATTAATCTCTGACAAATCACTATTAGAACTAACTTATGAAAGAATCTTAGACCTGGTACAACCTCAGGATATAATAACTATAACCAATAAAGAATATTTCTATTTCGTAAAAAATATAACAGATAAATTCTCCAAAGATATGTCAAAAAATATAATATTAGAGCCTATTGGGAGAAATACTGCTCCAGCTATTGCTTTAGCTTGTAATTATATATTAGAAAGATTAAATACTGATACAGATGAGGAAGTTTTTGTCTTTCCTTCTGACCATTTAATAGAACCAAAGGAAAAATTTATTGAATATATGAAAAATGGCCTTTCAGCAGTAAGAGATGGATATATAGTAACCTTTGGAATAAAACCTACAAAACCAGAAACAGGCTACGGATATATTAAAGCAGGAGAAAATTTGGGTAAATATACAAAAGTAGAAAGATTTGTTGAAAAACCATCCTTTGAAACAGCAGAAAAATATTTAAAGGAAGGCTCCTATTATTGGAATTCTGGAATTTTTGCATTTAAAATTTCCACCATTTTAGAAGAATTTAAAAAGCATGCTCCTGAAATTTATATAAATCTTTCTAAGGGTTATAAAGAAATTATTGAAAATTTCAACTCAATGCCTAATATCTCTATTGATTATGCAATTATGGAAAAAACTGATAAAGTTGCCTTAGTACCAATGGAACTAATATGGAGCGACTTAGGCTCTTGGGATTCATTCTATGAAGTAAGAGAAAAAGATGAGTATGGAAATGTAGTTTTAGGAGATGTTTATACCTTAGACACAAAAAATTCACTAATATTTAGTAATAAAAGATTGGTAAGTGTTATAGGAATTGAAGATGCCATAATTATAGAAACAGATGATGCCATACTTATTAGCAAAAGGGGGAAAGGACAAGAAGTTAAAAAACTTCTTGAAAGGCTTGAAGAAGAGAAAAGAAACGAAATTATATTCCATACTGAAGTTTATAGACCATGGGGAATGTACAAAATTCTTGAAAAAAATAAAGATTATATTATAAGAAAGTTAACTATTAACAAAGGGGCATCCCTTACTTACCATCTTCACAGAAATAGATCAGAACACTGGACAGTTATAAAAGGTAATGCAGAAGTAATAATAGATGATAGAAAATATTTTGTATATGAAGGAGAAAGTATATTTGTTCCAAAGGGGAAAAAACACCAACTTATAAACGCAGGGGATACACCTTTAGAGATAATTGAGATACAAAGTGGAGATATCTTAGCTGATGAGGATATTGAAATATTTACAAGAGATGAAGAAGAATTAGAAGAAAAATTAAGGTAGGAACCATAATGGTTCCTACTTTTTAATATTTTTATCTCATAATTACCTTTTCTCTTTTCACCCGATTTACTTCATAAAATTCTTGTGCAATATTTACACAGTGATCACTGATTCTCTCTAAATCTATCAATAAATCACTAAAAATTATTCCTGCTATAGGATTACAAATACCCTTCTTAATTCTCTCAATATGGTTTTCTTTTGATTGCCTTACCTTGTAGTCAATTCTTTCCTCTCTTATTAAAACCTCATCCAAATATGACACATTACTATCTTTTATCATACTAAAAGAATCTCTTATATTTTCATATATTAACTCTCTTAACTCTGATAAATCATTCCATGCAAATTCGGTAAATTCTACCCTTTCTGAATTTTTTACCTCCACCTTTTCCATCACATTAGTAAGATGATCTGCAATTCTTTCCACATCATCTACAGCCCTTAGAATTGCATTAAGTTCTTTATCTTCTCCCTCAGATAAAGAGTCTGTAGAAAGCTGTGTCAGATAATTTATAAGAGAAGCCTTTAAACCATCTGTGATATCTTCCATAGTAAGTACATCTTTATAGTTTTGTGTGGAATTTTTAAAAAGAGCATCCATTGTAAGATTATAGATATCTTCAACTATTTCCGCCATCCTTACAAGTTCATTCTTAGCTGCTTCTAATGCAGCAGAAGGTGTATCCAAAAGTTGAGGCTTAAGAAATGATGCTTCTCTCTTGTATACTCTCTCCTCTCCTGGTAAAATCTTTCTGATTATACCTGCATATTTTTTAGTGAAGAAAATCCATATAAAAGCCCAAATCACGTTAAATAAAGTATGGGCATTAGCTACTTGTCTTGCTACATCTGAAGAAGTAATAGATACAACTTTTTCAAACAAATTTAAAAATGGAAAGATTAATACAACCCCTATAACATTAAAAAAATAAATGGGCAAGGGCGGTCCTTTTTGCAGAGATATTAGTACCTATAGAGGCAATAAGAGCGGTAACACATGTACCAATATTAGCCCCTAAAATTATGGGAACTGCAGAGGAAAGATCTATACCACCTTTTGTCGCAAGGGCAACTACTATACTTGTCGTGACACTGCTACTTTGTATTATTCCTGTTATTCCTGCACCAGTCAAAATACCCAATATAGGATATTTTCCCATAGTAATCATAGCATTATGAAAAGGCGCCCACGACCTTAAAGCATGAAGAGATGACTCCATTAGAGAAAGCCCCATAAAAATCATACCAAAACCTAAGATAGCTTCTCCTACATTTCTAACATATTTTCTACGCCCAAAAAATAAAGTTAAGAATCCAATAAAGAGAAAATAAGGAGCTACTGAAGTAAGTTTAAAGGCTACCAATTGAGCAGTAATAGTGGTGCCGATATTAGCACCAAAAATTATTCCCAAAGCCCCCTCTAAGGTTAAAAGCCCAGCATTAACAAATGTAACAGTTAAAACAGTAACCGCACTACTACTTTGTACGATAGCGGTTACTAAAGCCCCTATAAAAAGTCCTCTAAAGGGTGAAGAATTGAGTTTCTCAAAAATACTTCTGAGGCGAGGTCCAACAGCTTTTTCAAGTCCTGAACTCATTTGAAGGATTCCATAGAGGAAAAGGATTAAACCACCCAAAAGAAGCCCTACATCTTGGTAAGACAAAGGAAATCCTTCCATAGACTTCTTTCTCCTTTATTTAAAAATTATATGCTCAATGGTATTATGTCATTAATAAATCACCTACCTTGATTTTTAATATATTTTTAACCATCTTTAAAGAAACTTTCATAATTTGTATCCTTCCCAGATAATTCTTAAGCTTATTGGTCTTTTCTTATAATATGGAGATTTTTTAAGTAATAAATATCTTATCGTTGGCCTAAAAAGTTTTATAAAAAACAATCTAAATCCAAGACTTTTCTTTACATCTTCCACATAATCATCTATGGTTCTTCTTTGATAATGTAAAAGTTCCTCACTTTCTTTAGTATCCATCCAATCAGTAGCAAAAGGAACATTAGAAAATGCCTCCTCAGGAAGCATGCCTACTCCTATTCCCTCCAATACTTTCTCTACTATCTCCCTATAATAATATTGACATCTTGGTCCTCCTCCAATAAGTAGTACTTTTCTCCATATATTCTCACTTCTTATACCTTTTGCTATTGCATATCCCACATCTTTTGTATGTACATATTCCATTCGGTTATTGAGAGGTACGTCAAACATACCTACATCAAGTTTTAAATTAATAGGAAGAGAAGCTGCAAGTCTATATATGCACCACTCTAAATTAGATTTCTTAATCATATTTTCACATTCAACCTTATGTCTTGAATAATGCTCAGGTGGATTTACAGGATCATCCGCTTTTCTTGGAGGATTAAGATGTTGAGTTAAACCATAGACATGTACAGAAGAGGTAAAGATTAATTTCTTGGGATAAGATAATTCCTCCATTGCGGAAATTATATTTTGGGTACCCAGTACATTAATCTGATAAGCAATATCAGGTACCTTCTCAGATTCCATACCTGTTGCAGAAAGTTTTGGAATAATAAACGCAAGATGCACTACCACATCTTGTCCTTCTATACCCTTTTTTACATCATCTTTATTTCTTATATCTCCCCAAAATACCTCAATATTATCACCATATTTCTTTTTCAAATTTTTGAAGATCTTCTCATTTCTTTTATTTTTTAAATCAAAACATCTTACCTTATCTCCCTGTTTGATCATCTCCTCAATTGCACTTAAACCTATATTCCCAAAGGCACCAGTTAAAAAAACCTTCATAACTTTGACTCCTCCTTTTTTATACTTGAAATTATTAAATTCACCCCTTCTCTACTTATCCTTCCCCAATCAGAATCTTTATCAAAAATCTGCTGTAATATAATACCTATTGAGTAAGAAATTATAAGAGATGATAACACTTCTGAATCTATATCTTTAAAGCTTCCTTCCCTTTTTCCTCTCTCTATTAAAAGTGAAAAATACTCTTTATATCTTTTAAAATAGTCTCCAAGCTTTTTAAGAATTCTTTCATCACTAATTCCCTTTCTAAGAAATTCCAAAAAGAGATAAAATTTTTCCTTAGATTCCTTAAATATATCCTCAAAAATAATTGTGGTCCTTAACAATCCATTTATAACTTTATCCTGCTCTTTAAAATAACTCTCAATTTTTTGAGAAAGATCTGAAAGCCACCTATCAAGAATCTCTAAAAAGAATTCTTCCTTAGTAGAGAAATAATGGAAAAAAGCTCCTTTACTAACTCCTGCCCTTTCACATATAAGGGAGACGCTTGTAGCATCATAACCTCTTTGAGAAAACAATTCTTCTCCAGCCAAAATAATTCTTTCTTTTGTATCCATATTTAATATCCTCCTACATACCAACCGGTCGGTATTATATTATACCACAAATATTTAAAAGAAAATAAAGGATTAAATGATTAAAGGGAAGATTTTAGAAAGATTTTTACTTTACTCCCCCAATTAAATTTATACTTTGTAAATTTGGATCATCTTTTTCAATTCTTCTTTTATAGAATCCCTTAAGGATTGAGGTTCTAAAACTTCAGCATGAGATCCATATCCAATAACCCATCTTCTTATCTCTTCTTCATTAGCTATAATCTCGTATATTATGCTTCCATCATCAAGCTCCTCAATTTTTTGAGTTTCATGCCATATTCTCTCTTTGATCCACTTTGCCTGATAAGAATCAAACTTTATTTTAACTTTTGTTGTGTTTCCTTTATATATCCTAAAGGCAGATTTCAAATATTCATAAAAATCAAAATCCTTTGGCATCTCAAATCTTTCTCTTAAAATTCTTACACTTTCAACTCTATCTAAAGCAAAATCCCTAATCTCATTTCTTAAATGACAAAATCCACAAAAATACCATATCCCTTCATAATTATATATATGATAAGGATCTACTTTTCTTTCTTTTATTTCATCAGAATAAATAGTGTGATATTTTATCAATATTCTATTTTTCTGGGTAATAGCTTTAAAAATCTTCTCAAAAGTATCTTTAATATCAACTCTTGGCTTAATAAAGTTGAAAGGTATAGAAAGAGCCATTCGCAATTTTTCAGAAGATATAACTACTTTATCAGTTAATATGGCTTCTAATTTCTTTTGTAGGCTTTCAAAATCTTTTTCAAGAGGGGTATTTTTAAATTGATTAATTAAATTAGCGGTAATAATAAGTGTAAAAAATTCACCCTCGGTTAATTTGGGAAAGATAAATTCAGGTTTCTTTTCAAAATAATATCCATCTTTTTTTCTACTGTAAAGAATCTTAAAGCCTAAGTCTTCTCTTAAAGTACGAATATCTCTCTTTATTGTTCTATCACTTACTGATAAACCTAAGTCTTCTCTCAACCTTCTTTTTATATCTTTCAAGCTTATGTTATCACGTTCAGATAAGTATTTTAGAATAAGACTTATTCTTGCAAAAGCCTTTCGAGAACTTATTTTTAAAGCTCTTTTCATAAAATTTATCTCTCCTAATATTACCTATTTAGGTAATACAAAGAATAATTTAATAATGTGGCAAAGGATAACCAAAGGATATAGGGAATAAAAAGTAAACCTGCTAAATGGTCGATTTTATAGAAGCTTACTGCGGTAAGAATGGCAAAAATGAGAAGTAATATTATTACAAAAAGAGCCAATAATCTTTTTTCATAAATAAAGAAAATGGGTGACCAGATAAAATTCAAAAATAATTGAATACCAAAAAACATTAATGCTGATTTAGTATCTTGACCAAATTTTAAAACTCTATATAAAGAAACTCCCATTAAGAAATACAAAATTGTCCAAACAGGAGCAAAAAGCCAAGGTGGAGGGGCAAAACTTGGTTTAACTAATTTATCAAATACCACCTTTGCATTTTTGGAAAAAAATCCAGATATACCCCCAACTATTAAAGGTATGGCGATACTAATAATCAATTTAGGAATATCCATAATATTACCTCCCCCAAAAAATTGTTTTACAAATTTAAAATATGCCTTCTTAAAAAATCCAATGCATTTATAGTAGTATATAATCTAATTCTATTTCTATCACCAGAAAGTTTCAACTCTTTATAATTTTTAACCCCATTCATGTAGAGTCCTAAATAAACAAGACCTACTGGCTTATCAGAAGTTCCCCCTTCAGGACCAGCAATTCCGGTAGAAGAAAGACCTATATCAGCTCCTGAAATCAGGGCTACATTTCTTGCCATCTCTAACGCACATTCTTTACTAACAGCCCCATATTTTTTCAAAGTCTCTTCAGAAATATTTAGACGTTTAATCTTTGATTCATTACTATAAGCAATAATTCCTTCCTTAAATACTTTTGAGACTCCAGGCACATTAACAATTCTTGCAGATATCATTCCTCCTGTGCATGATTCAGCAACAGCAATAGTTATTCCCTTCTCAATCAATAATTTAACAACTACCTCTTCAAGAGTAATATCCCCTTCTCCATAAATAAAGTCTCCTAATCTTTTTCTTATTTCTTTCTCCACTTCTTCTATTAATTTTTCTGCCTCTTCTTTACTTTTTGCCTTAGCTGTTATTCTTAAAATAGCCTCTCCTTCTTTTGCATATGGTGCTATCGTTGGATTGGTTTGATTTTCTATTAAGTCCTTTATCCTCTCTTCCATAAAGCTTTCTCCTAAACCACATACCCTCAATACTTTTGATTGAATAGTCTCGGAAGAAAGGGTAAGAAGATATGGTACCACATATGTTTCAAACATAGGTATCATTTCTCTTGGAGGACCAGGAAGAAGAATGAAAATTTTTCCATTATTCTCATAAATTATTCCAGGGGCTGTTCCCCAATCATTTGGAATCACTTTGCTTCCTTCAATTATATAGGCTTGTTTTATATTTCCTTCCGTAAGAGGTAAACCTCTTTTTTCAAAAAACTCCTTTATTCTATTTAAAGATTCCTCATGTAGGATTAGTTTTTTACCAAAAAATTCAGCAGAAACTTCTTTAGTAAGATCATCCTTAGTAGGTCCAAGCCCTCCCGTGGCAATCACCATATCGCTTCTTGAAAAGGCAATCTCAAGAGCTTTTTTTAATCTTTGAGGATTATCTCCTACAGTAGTATTGAAATAGACCGATATGCCAAGATCAGCAAGACGCCTGTTTAAGTATTGCGAATTGGTATTTAAAATATCTCCAAGAAGAAGCTCTGTTCCTACTGATAATATCTCACAAATCATCTCTATTTTTCCTTTCTTTTAAAAGTTTTTTCTACGTGCTATTATTATAATAGTTTACAATAATTTTTAATTATGGTTAACAAGGAGAATATATTGAAATATTTTGATCTCCTTCTGAAGATTAAAGAGGCAACAAAAAGATCTGAAAATCTTGAGGATTGTATAAATAGAATAAATAATGAACTTAGACCTTTTAAACTAAACATTTATTACCATCCAAGTCCAAAATATGCAAATTCAGAAAATGAATTCTCAAAACTTATACAAACATCGGAAAAACCTTTAACGATAATAATCAAGGGAGAAGAGAAGCTTACAAATTTAGACATTAGTCTATTTGAGATTATCTACCTTGAAATAAAGGAATTTTTAAAAGATTTAGAAACTAAAAATAAAAAAGAAAATATAAGAAAAATCTTAGAAAAGATATTAGAAGAAATAGAAAAAGTAGTAAACTATACATCTGCAAACATTGGAATACTTTATGAAGATAAAATTAAATTTTTAGCTTTTAGAGGATATGAAAAATACAATGTAGAAGAGTTTATCAAGACCTTAGAATTGACAGAAAAAGATTTTTACACAATAAAAACCGTTATATCCACAAAAAGTCCTCTACTTATTGAAAATACTGATGAATATCCCAATTGGGTATATATACCAGAGACATCTTGGATTAAATCTCATCTAATAATTCCTATCATATATAACAACAAACTTATAGGAATCATAGGTCTTGATAGCAACAAACCCTATGCTTTCACTCAAGAAGATATAGAAAAACTATCCTTTATGATACCTATTATCGGTCTTGCAATAGAAAATGCCAAGTTATATGAACAATTAGAAAAAGAATTGGAAGAGAAAACTATAGAAGAAAAAAGGGCAAGATCTTCATTATATCAAGTGATAAAAGTATCAGCAGAGCTTGTAGAATTAAAAGATCCATATACTTCTGGACATCAAAAAAGGGTTGCTAAAATATCTTCAGTAATAGGGAAAATACTGGGTTTTTCTCAAGAAAGGATAAGGTTCTTAAATATTTGTGCTTTACTACATGACATAGGAAAGCTTGCTATTCCCTCTGAGATTTTAAACAAGCCTGGTCCCCTATCTCCCCTGGAAAAGCGCCTCGTAAATACCCATACAGAAATAGGTTATAATATCTTGAAAAGGATAAATATTTTAGGAGAAGTGGCCCCTGTGGTATATCAACATCATGAAAGATTAAATGGATCAGGATATCCTTTGGGACTTAAAAATGGAGAGATTCTTATAGAAGCAAGAATCATAGCAGTAGCGGATGTGGTAGAAGCCATGACATCTCATAGACCTTATCGTCCTGCCTTACCTTTAGAAGTTGCAATAGACGAAATTAAAAATAATAGGGGTATTTTATATGATCCTGATGTAGTTTCTGCTTTATTATATGCAATAGACAAAGGGAGGATAAGACTATGAATTTAAAAGAGATGATTAAAGAGATCTTACCAGAAGTAATTGAGCTTAGAAGAGATTTTCACATGTATCCTGAGTTAGGATTTCAAGAATTTAGAACTTCTGAAAAAATAGCAGATTATTTAGAAAAAAATGGAATCGAGGTAAAGAAAAATATAGCTAAAACAGGAGTTTTAGGGTTATTAAGGGGAAAAGAAAATGGAAAGACCATCTTATTTAGAGCAGATATAGACGCTTTACCATTGGAAGAATTAAATAATATATCATATAAATCTCGCAATCCGGGAGTTATGCATGCATGTGGACATGATGGGCATACAGCCATATTATTAGGTACTGCCAAAATTCTTAGTAAACTTAGAGACCAATTAAAAGGAAATGTTAAGTTTGCCTTCCAACCTGCTGAAGAGCTTCCCCCAGGCGGTGCAGAACTTATGATTAAAGAAGGGATTCTTGAAAATCCATATGTAGATAAAGTTTATGCATTACACCTTTGGAATCTTTTGCCAAAAGGGAAAATTGCAATAAGAAAAGGGGTATTCTGCGCTCAAGCAGATGCCTTTACTATAAAGATAAGAGGAAAGGGAGGACATGGCTCTGCTCCTCATCACAGTATTGATCCCATTATCGTGGCTGTAAATATAGTTCAAGCTCTCCAAGCCATACCCGCAAGAGAAATAGATCCATTAACTCCTTTTGTATTAAGTGTTTGCAAAATTCAAAGCGGTAATACCTTCAATGTAATTCCAGAGGAAGCAGAAATAGAAGGTACTGTAAGAAGCTTTGATCAAAAAATAGCAGAAAAGGTGGCAGATAGAATAAAAACCATATCTCAAAAAATAGGAGAAGCCTTTGGATGTAAGGTAGATTGGGAATATCAATTTGGGTATCCTCCAGGAAGAAATAACGATCACGAAACAGAATTTGTTAAAAATGTAGCAAAAGAAGTTATAGGAGAAGAAAATATAGAGGAAATGAATCCTTCTATGGGTGGAGAAGATTTTTCATACTTTTTGGAAGAAAGACCTGGAGCTATGTTTTTCCTTGGATCAAGAAATGAAGAAAAAGGCCTTATTCATCCCCATCACTCTGCCTATTTTGATTTTGACGAGGAAGTTATGGCAATAGGTATAGAAATCTTTGTTAGAATAGCATTACAAAATCTGATATAATTTTTTTGAAAATAAAAAATAGTAAGAGGGAGGAAGTAATAAATGGCTAACTTAGATAAAACTATATTTAGAATGTATGATATAAGGGGAGAAGTACCAAAAAATCTAAATAGAGAAGTAGCCCAAATAATTGGAAAAGCCTATGCAGAATTTATTAGAAAAAGAATAAATAAAGAAGATCTAAAGGTCTCAGTAGGAAGAGATGCAAGATTATCTTCAAAAGAACTTTCAGAAGGATTAATTGAAGGCTTAAGATCTTCTGGAATAAGCGTCATAGATATAGGGCTCTGTCCTACACCACTTCTTTATTTCTCCCTTTTCAAGCTTCCTGTAGATGGCGGTATTATGATTACAGGAAGCCATAATCCACCCCAATTCAATGGTATGAAAATCTGTGTAGGAAAGGAAACTATTTATGGTCCTCAAATTCAGGAGTTATACGAGATAGCCATAAATCTTAAGGATCAAAAATCAGGTAAAGAGGGCACCTATGAAACTTTTGATATCATATCTTTATACAAAGAATTTCTTCTAAATGAATTTGGAAATTCTGCCATAACAAAGCTCCCTAAAGGAAGCATAAAATTAGTTGTGGATTCTGGAAATGGATGCGGGGGATTGGTAGCCCCTGATGTACTCAGAAAACTTGGAATTGAAGTAATTGATTTATTCTCAGAACCTGATGGAAACTTTCCCAATCATCACCCAGATCCTACAGTAATTGAAACTCTAAAGACATTAAGAGAAACTATCTTAAAAGAAAAGGCTGATTTTGGTATAGCCTATGATGGAGATGCTGATAGACTGGGGGTCGTAGATGAAAAAGCAGAAGTAGTATATGGAGATAGATTAGCCTATATCTTTGCCAAAGGAATATTAAAAGAAAGGCCAGGAGGAAAAATTATAGGAGAAGTAAAATGCTCCAAATATCTTTTTGACCTAATAGAAAAATTAGGAGGAGTTCCAGTATTATCTCCTGTAGGCCATTCCCTAATTAAGAAAAAGCTAAGAGAAGAAAATGCACTTTTTGCAGGAGAAATGAGTGGACATATATTCTTTAATGATAGATTCTTCGGCTATGATGATGCCATCTATGCAACCATGAGACTTTTGGAGCTATATGCAATAGAAAAGCTTAATAATCCAAATTTTGTTTTCTCCGATTTTCTTAAAGAATTCCCCAAGGTATATGCATCACCAGAGCTCAGAGTCCATTGCAGTGAAGAGAAAAAATTTGAGATCATTAAGACCTTCTTTGATAGATTAAAAGAAAAGTATCCTGAAATAGAAAAAGATATACAGAAGGTTATAACAATAGATGGTGTAAGAATTGAATTTTCTGATGGCTGGGCATTAGCCAGAGCAAGCAATACAGAACCAGTAATTGTATTAAGATTTGAAGCAAATTCTCCTGAAAAGTTAGAATTTTACAATAAGATTTTTGAAAGTATAATCAAAGAAGCTTGCTAAGGAGAAGGGCTAAACCCCTTCTCCTCTTCTACAAAGATAAAACTTTTCTTACATAATTTAGGACATTTTCAATTATTTTTTCTTCGGGGGAATCCTCATCCATAATAATTTCAAACATTTTATCCTCTATTTCTTTAAAATCTTTACCAAGGGCACTTGCAATATCTCTGGCACTAAAATTCCAACTATCACCAAGAAGCATTTTAGCAAGATTCAAATCTTTTTCAGAAAATAGTCTGTCTAAAGGAAAGCGAGATACAGGAAGTACATAAAGAGTAACAATAGTATTACTAAATGTAGGATTCTCCAAAGAAGAATAGCTAAAAACCTCACCTGTTTTTAAATCCAAAGCTACAATACCGTTTAGAGTAGGAGGATCATAATGTTCAATAGCTCGTCTAACTATATCCTCTATATTCATTCTCCTAACTATATTCCTAATAGACTTTTCTAATTTTTCTAAATCAATTTTTTTCTTATCCAATCTTTTCACCTAAAGGATCTCTTATTAAATTCTGTATAGAAGACAAATAGTATAAGAGTTAACAAAAAAAGATAAGAGTTTAATTGGGAAATAAGAGCTAAAAAACCTTTAAAAACCAGACTAATAAATGAAAAATCAAAGGAAAAAACCTTTAAAAATCTATATACAACAAAGATAAACAAAAAGGAAAAAATTAGTTCTAAAAATATTAAGAAGATGGTTAAAATCTTTCTTTTTATTAATTCTAATCTTAATCTTTTAAGTATATCAAAAGATATTCTCTCCCATTCCTTTCTTATTTCTTCTTTATAAATTTTATCCTTAATAATTTTTTCTATTTGCAAGAACTTATCAAATTCTTTTTTACACTCTTCGCAAGATTGAAGATGTAAAAAGAAATCCTCATCTACTTCAGGGTATAAAAACATTTTCTCTCTAAACTCTTCACAATTCATTTTTTCTCTCCTTTTAAATAATTATATATCTTTTTTTTAGCCCTATAAATATGACTTTTTACAGTATTAAGAGAAATTCTCAGTTTTTTACTTATCTCTTCATAAGAATAGCCCTTATAATAATAAAGAATCAAAACTTCTTTCTCAATTTCATTCAAAGGTCTCCATATATCCCTATTTTCTATTATATATTCAGGATCTTCTACATTCCCTTCTAATAGTTCTTCCTCATAAACCAATCTTCCCTCTTTTCTTAAATAATCAATAGCAAGATTTTTCGCTATCTTAAAAAGATAATTTTTTGCTTTTTCTTCTTCTAAGGATACTTTCATGGCTTTCAAAAAAGTTTCTTGAAGAATATCTTTTGCAATTTCCTCATCCTTCAAAAACTTTCTAAGAAATATATAAATCTCTTCTCCGTACATTTTAAAATATTTCTCAATATTGTCCATTTAATAAAATTATATTACAGATATATAAATTTTCAAAAATTGCAGAAGTATTCTTTATGTTATAAAATAAATGCTAAATTGCATGAAAGGAGATACATTCTTGGAAGACTATTACTTTTTCTCAATAGTAATACCTGCCCATAATGAAGTAGGATACATTGAGAATACTATTGAACACCTCAAAGAAATAGATTACCCTAAGGAGAAATTAGAAGTAATCATAGTAGAAAACGGATCCACAGATAATACCCTTGATGTAATTAGAAAAAATTCTCCTCCATGGTTCAAAATTATATCCATAAAGGAATCAGGTGTCTCTAAAGCTAAAAATATAGGCATTGAAAACCTTTCTGATAATAGCAATTGGGTTATATTTTTAGATGCGGATACCTATTTTGAAAAAGACTTTTTAAAAGATCTTAACAAATATCTATATGAACATGCTAATGAGAATTTAGGATGTGGTATGGTATCCCTTCTGCCTTACCCAGATTCAAGAAAGGCAAGATGTTGGTATCATTTTTATAATTTTGCCAATAAAGTCACAAAAACTACAAGATCCATACAGATAATAAGAAGGGATCTCCTAAAAGATCTCAGATATGATGAAAGCTTAACCTTTGATGAAGATACCATGATGATAAGACAATGTAGGAAAAGAGCAAAATATTTCTTCTTTAAGACTAATAAGGTTTATTCATCCACAAGAAGATTTGAGAAAAATGGATGGATAAAACAATTATTCCAATGGATGTACTATGCATCCCTACCCTATAGCAAAAAGAAAAAGATCAAATACAAAGTACTTCGTTAAAAAAGCCTATGTAATAGTTCCATCACTGTCCCTGATATTATAGGCACACTAAAATTATCATCAATAGGATTTGGAACAGCCTCCACAATAAAAGCAATAATTGCACCTATAGATACTAAATAAAGGGGTAATTTAGAGAAATACCAAAGGAAGAAAGCACAAGTTATACTAGCACATAGAAAACCAAGAGAGCCCTCTAATGTCTTTTCACTATTCTTAAATATTTTTCTTTCTCCAAAATTAATTCCGACCCATTTTGCCATCATATCTCCAAGAGATGTGAATCCAAGAGAAGCAAAGGAAATATTCATATCAAAAAGAACAAAGCTTAAAAATATCCCAAGTAGAAAGTTTGTTATAGAAGAAACTCTACCTTTTTCTTTCTCCTTAAAAATTCTGAAGTTTTTAAAAAGTTCAAACTGGAAAAAGTTCTCTACTTTCCATACTAACATCCTTAAAAGATCGATTATGAAGAAAAGAGCAAGAATTATGCCAATCAATATAATTACAAATATTTTGGAAAATATAATAGCAAGAGGTATAAAGAGTAAAGCAAAGGGACGTGTAATTATCCTCCAAAATGTATGTTTTTCAGTATAAAATTTAAATCCATCTCTTATTAAGTTTTTAACCGCTTCCATAGTAATAATAAAAATTAAAGACAACATAAACCAAAAGTCTGTATTTAATCCAATATTAAGTCCTATAAAAGTACCTATAATAGGAAACATGGTCATAGTAAATACATCACCTTTACCCTTTGTAGCCATATTAAGTAATAAAGCATAAAGGATAATATATGAAAAAAGATAAAAAACCTCCAATGATGAAAAGTTTTGGTAAAGTACCTTAAAAAATATAAAAAAGAAAAGACTTAAAGAAGTAGCAAACCCTCTTCCCCCTCTAAAATCCAAATAAAAGGGAAATTTATGCCCTAAGACAGCAGAAAAACCAGCTAAATATGCATAGGAAAGAGAATATTTAAATAGATAATGGACTATAAACATAGGTATAAAACCCTTAAGCACATCATATAAACCAGTAATAAAGGCTAAGAATCCACCAACTGTCCTTTTTACATTTAAAGTACCAGGATTACCATCTCCTAATTTCCTTATATCAATTTTTTTGATCCATAAAGGTAAAAAATAACCTGGTAAAAAAGAGCCAAAAAGGTATCCTATAAAGGACGATATAAGAATTCTAACTAAAATAACCATATTTACGCCCCCAAAATTTTATTTCTTATTCTACCTTTCCTAATTCATTTTATGCTATACTTTCCAATATGAAAAGGATAAATCTTCCAAAAAGATTATTTTTTGATGGAGCTATGGGTACAGAATTACAGAGAAGAGGTCTTCCCCCAGGATCTCCTCCTGAAATATTAAACCTTCAAAATCCATCCTTGGTTGAAGAAGTGCATAGAGATTACATAAAGGCAGGAGCTATGGTTATAGAAACTAATACTTTTGGAGGTAATAGAATAAGGTTAAGGAGGGCAGGTCTTGAGGATAAAATTGAGGAAATAAATAGAAAAGGAGTAGAGATAGCCAAGAAAGCATCAGAAGGAAAAGTATTAATTGCAGGATCAATAGGGCCCTTAGGAGAACTTTTGGAACCCTTTGGAGATATAACTGAAGAAGAGGTTGAAGAGGTATTTTCCGAACAGATAAAAATATTAGTAGATGCTGGCGTAGATTTCATACTTATAGAGACCATGATTTCTCTCCAAGAAGCCTTGATAGCTTTAAAATCTGCAAAAAAATATCATACCTTAGTTGGGGTAACTATGAGTTTTGAATGGATTGGAAATCAAGGAAGAACTCCCTTTGGAGATGACGTGGAAACATCCATTAAAAAATTACAAGAAGAAGGGGCAGACTTTGTGGGAGCAAATTGTGGAAAGGGTATAGAAGATATGATTAAGATAGCTGAAATTATAAGAAAAATTACAGATCTTCCAGTACTTATTCAACCTAACGCAGGTATCCCTAAATGGGAAAATGGAAAACTTGTATATCCTGCTACTCCCAATGATTTTAAAATATTTGTAGAAAAGATGCTTAACTTAGGGATAGATTTTATAGGGGGGTGTTGTGGTACTACCCCTACACATATAGATGTATTTAAAGAATTCTATCCTAAATTATAACAATCTTCAATAATCTATAATTTCATATACCCTTGATGGTATCTAATTCTTGATATTTAGGCAAAATTTAGATAAAATCAAAAACAAAAAGGATTTGTTAAAAAATGCACGAGTGGGCTTTAGCGGAAGGCGTTGTAAATACAGCTTTAAAAATAGCTCAGAATAAAAATCTGAGAAAGGTAAAAACTATATTGTTAAAAGTAGGTGAAATTCAGCAAATAGATTTAGAAGTTTTTGATTTTGCATTAAAAGAGCTTTCTAAAGACACAATTTTAGAGAAAGCAGAAATAAAATATGAAAATTTTCCAGCTTATCTATCATGCCATGTTTGTGGATATAAATGGAGTTTTTATGAAAGCTTTAACAAACTCAATGAAGAAGAAAAAGAAGCAATTCACTTTGTACCAGAAACCATCCATGTATATATTAAATGTCCAAAATGTGGAAGCCATGATTTTGAGATAACAGAAGGAAGAGGAGTATTTATAGAGGATGTATTATGAAACTTATTGATCCCAGATTATCAATAATCGAAAAAAGATTAGAAAACATAAAAAGAATAATACCTGTAGCAAGTGGAAAGGGAGGAGTTGGGAAAAGCACTGTTTCTGCTCTTTTAGCTCTTTTGTTAAAAGAAAAAAATTATAAAGTAGGCCTTTTAGATCTTGATTTATATGGTCCTTCCTTACATATCTTTTTGAATAATTCCCATTCTTTTCCTAAAGAGGAATATGGCCTAATACCAGTAAATATTAATAATATTGATTTCATGTCCATCATTTACTTCACCCAAAACAAACCACTTATCATGAGAGGAAAAGAATTAACAGATACACTGATCGAAATATTTACAATAACAAGATGGAATCCTCTTGATTTCCTTTTTATAGATATGCCTCCTGGAATGGGAGAGATTCTCTTAGACCTTATAAGATTGATTAACAGATTGGAGTTCCTTATAGTAACAAACTCTACCAGAATCGCCATGGAAACAGTAGAAAAGCTTATAAATTTTTTAAAAGAGCAAAAAATACCTATACTTGGGCTCATTGAGAACATGAAAATAGGAGATCAAGATTTTGTAAGAGAAAAATGTAATAGTTTAGGTATACCTTATATAGGAAATATATCCTTTTATGATAATTTAGAAAATTACTACGGAAATTATAATGAAATAATTAATTCTCCTATCTCAAAAGAAATCTCTCAAATAGTTAATTTCTTTGCATAAAAATCTTGTATAAGAGAGAGGGTGGACTATGGAGAACATCAAGATTAAGGTAAATGGAAATGAGGTAGAAGTTTCTCCTGGTAAAACTGTGCTCCAAGTCTTAAAGGAACTTGGTATACACGTACCTGTACTTTGCCATTATGAACCACTGATGCCTCAAGGCTCATGTAGATTGTGTGTAGTAGAAGATAGGGGCGTTTTGAAAACCGCTTGTACAACTCCAGTAGAACCAAACATGGACATAAAAACCGATACACCCAATGTAATCAATTCAAGAAAACTTGTTCTACAGCTACTGTTCACAGAAAGGAATCACTATTGCATGTATTGTGAAGTCACAGGTGAATGCGAACTTCAAGATCTGGGATACGAATTTGGATTAGATCACTTTGAATTTCCTACTTACGAGAGGAAATTCCCTGTAGACAATTCTCATCCTTTCATACTTATGGATCATAATCGCTGTGTACTATGCAGAAGATGTGTAAGAGCATGTTCTGAAGTAGCAGGACATTTTGTCCTTGGTGAAATGGAAAGAGGAATTGACACCATGATTATTGCAGATATGGATACACCTCTTGGTAAATCAACTTGTGTGTCCTGTGGGCTTTGTGCTCAAGTATGCCCCACAGGAGCTATTATAGATAAAAGGTCAGCCTACTTAGGTAGAGAGGTACAATCAGATGTCATTAATACAAATTGTGATTTATGTCCAGTAGGATGTGGAATAGAGGTTTATAAAAAGAAAGGAGCAAATTTCATAGTAAAAATATATGGAGATTGGAACTCTGATGTATCTCAAGGAGTACTTTGTAAAGTTGGAAGATATTTATCCCTTTATGATGAAAAGGAAAGGTTAATAGGAATAAGAGTAAAAGATGATTTTGGATATAGAAAAATTAGTGAAGATCAACTTATAAAGTTAGTAAAAGATAAAATAGATAAAGGAATCGCTTATGTAGATGGTACTCTATTTAATGAAGAATTGGAACTAATCAAAGAAATATTCAAGGACAAGGTGTATGCTCTTTATCCTGAAGAAATTCCAATTCCATCTAATATCACACTAAAAGAATTAGATAATAGAAACTTCTACGTTGTTATTGGTGCAGATCTCAATAGAGAATATGGTACCGTAGGATCTATAGTGAAAAGAAATGTGATAGGAAATAAAGCAAAACTTATGGTGATAGATAAGGAATTTAATAGTCTTGCCAAGATTGCTGATTATGTATTTAACATAAAGGATATGTCCATGGCTTTGGATATAATTAAGAAGCAAGATGATGTAGTAGTTATATATAAGGATATAGATAGCGATGAAATAAAGCTTCTATCATCACTAACAAATGCCAAATTCCTCTATCTACCAAAAGAGACCAATTCTTTAGGACTTCAAAAATTAGGAATAAAACATAACAACATTACAGCTGAATGCATATTTGTATTTGGAAAGAATTTAGAAGGTCTAAAGAATCTAAATATAAAGGATGCAACAGTCTTTGTATTTACACCATATGAAGATGATGAAATCCATAAAGCTACAGTATTAGTCGGAATCTCTAATGGTTTTGAAAGAGAAGGAACTTTCTATAATTTAGAAGGAAAGAAATTAAAGAAAGAGAAGATATTAAGACCAACATACGATACTGTAGATCTAAAGACTTTCCTATCCCAAATCTTAGGAAGAGCAGAAAAAGTTTCTTAAAAAGAGGTGAAAACAATGGGTAAGATAAAAGTAGCTTCCATATGGTGTGAAGGGTGTTCTGGATGCCACATGTCCTTTTTGGACATGGACGAGCGACTTGTAGAACTTATAAATAAAGGTTTGGAGATTAATGCTACTCCTATAACAGATTTAAAGATACCTGATGAAGGAACAGATATAGGAATAATTGAAGGAGCGGTAGCTACAGACCATCATGAAGAAGAAGTAAAAATGATGAGAGAAAGATGTAAATTTATAGTTGCTCTTGGAGATTGTGCTGTATTTGGTGGAATTCCTACCATGAGAAATTATGTGCCTGTAGAAGAACTTCTTGAAAGAGGCTATATTACCACAGAAAGTACAGTACAAGGCAAAATACCTTCTTCTGAAGAGATAGGAAAACATCTATCAAAGGTAAAGGCAGTAAATGAAGTTATAAAAGTGGACTTCTACATTCCGGGTTGTCCACCTTCAGCAGATGCCATTTATTATGTATTAAAAGAAATTTTAGAAGGCAGAGTACCCAAGTTAGAAGGCGAACTTCTTAAGTATGAATAATGAGGTGAGAATTATGGAAAGAAAAATTACCATAAGTCCAGTTACAAGAATAGAGGGACACGCAAGAGTTACAATCCATTTAAATGAAGATGGAAAAGTTGAAAAAGCCTTTATGCATGTAGACCAATTTAGGGGTTTTGAAAAATTCTCTGAAGGAAGGCATTTCTCTGAAATGCCAATTATAACACCAAGGATCTGCGGAATATGTCCCATTAGCCACCATTTAGCATCTGCCAAGGCTACGGACGAAATCATAGGAGTAGATATACCAAGAACCGCTAAACTTTTAAGAGAGCTCATCCATATGGGACAAATTATTCAATCCCATTCTATGCACTTCTTTGAACTTGCAGGACCAGACCTTATATTAGGCTGGGATGCGGATCCTAAAATAAGAAATGTGGTAGGATTAATACAAGAAAATCCACAACTTGCTTTAAAAGCAGTAAAGCTTAGAAAATTTGGTCAAAGAATTATTGAACTTGTAGCAGGTAGAAGAATACATCCTACATTTGCAGTTCCTGGAGGAGTAAACTCTGCCCTCTCTATTGAAGCAAGAGATGAGATATTAAAGGGAATAGATGAGATGATAGAGTATATAAAAGAAGGTATAAAAATAGCCGAGGACTTTATAGAGAAGAATAAAGAAACCTGTGATAAATTTGCCAGCTTCTCTACAGGTTACATGGGACTTGTAAAAGAGGATGGATCATTAGAACTTTATGATGGAAAAATAAGATTCATGGATAAAGATGGAAATATAGTGAAAGAATTTAAACCTAAGTATTATCTAAAATATATCGGAGAGAAAGTGGAAGATTGGACATACTTAAAATTCCCTTATTACAAACCTTTTGGATATCCTGAGGGAGTATATAGAGTAGGTCCCCTTGCAAGATTAAATATTGCAGACAAAATAAGTACACCTTTAGCCAATGAAGAATTTAAAAAATTCAAAGCTCTTGGAAATGGAAAACCAGTTGAAGGATCAATATATTACCATTATGCAAGATTAATTGAAACCATCTATGCATTAGAAAGGGCAAGAGAAATTCTTGAGGATCCAGATGCCATGAGTCAAGATGTACTAAGACTTGGTGAAGTAGTCAATGAGGAAGGAATTGGAGTAGTGGAAGCTCCTCGCGGTACTCTAATTCATCATTATTGGGTAGACGAAAAGGGTACTATTGAAAAAGTAAACTTGATAGTTTCAACAGGACATAACAACTGGGCAATGAATAAAGCAGTAGAAGAAGTAGCTAAAGCCTTTGTAGATGGGAAAAACTTAAAAGAAGGAATGTTAAATAGGGTTGAGGGAGCTATAAGATGCTATGATCCATGTCTCTCTTGCTCTACCCATGCCATAGGTAAGATGCCTCTTTTAATAGAGCTTTATGACAAAGAAGGAAATCTATTAGATATAATAAAGAGAGATTGAAAAAGATACTATTAGTAGGATTTGGAAATCCCTTCAGAAGAGATGATGGATTAGGAATAAAGCTCCTGGACCTTATAGATGATAAGGTAGAAAAACTTAAGGTCCAGGAGCTTACTTTTGATATGGCCGAAATCTTTAAAGATTATGATATAGTCATCTTTATTGATGCTTCTATAGAAGGAGATGAAATATCCTTTAAAAAAATAACAGAAGAAAAGACTTTTTCTCCTCTTACCCATCACACCTCCTGTGAAGAATTACTTTCCTGGACAAGAACCCTTTATAATAAAAATCCTGAATTTTATCTTTTATCTATCAAAGGGTATGATTTTGACTTTGGTGAGGAAATCTCAGAAAGGGCTTTAGAAAACCTAAAAAAAGGATTAGAATTTATAAAAGGATTTCTTGAAAATATATAATGGAAAAAACCTATAAGATAAAAATCTGGGGAATTGTCCAAGGAGTTGGTTTTAGACCCTTTGTATATAGGCTTGCTAAAAGCCTAAATCTTAGAGGATGGATTTTAAACTCTACAGGATCTGTACATATATTAATTCAAGGAGAAGAAGAAAAAATTAAAAAATTTTTAGATGATCTTATAAAAGAAGCCCCTCCTCTCTCTAAAATTGAAAAAATTGAAAAAGAAGAGATTAATACCACAGAAAAATTTATAGATTTCTCCATTATTGAAAGTAAAGAAAGTGCAGGCTTCAACTTTATTTCTCCTGATATAGCTATTTGCGATGATTGTTTAAAAGAAATGAGAGATCCAAAAGATCGCAGATTTAACTATCCATTTATAAACTGTACTAACTGTGGACCAAGATATACCATTATTGAAGATTTACCATATGATAGAGATAAAACAACCATGAAAATATTCAAGATGTGTGAAAAATGTAAAGAAGAATATTCTAATCCAGAATCCAGAAGATTTCATGCCCAACCCATATCTTGTTATGATTGTGGACCCACCCTTTGGATAGATGGAGAAAAAGATTCTAATATCTTTGAAAAAATTGGAAAATATTTAGAAGAAGGGAAAATATTGGCTATAAAAGGGCTTGGAGGATTTCACTTAGCTTGTGATGCTACTAATAACAAGGCTGTTAAAAGTTTAAGAGAGAGAAAGAAAAGACCATCTAAACCTTTTGCCCTTATGATGAAGGATATGGATATGATAAAGAGATATTGCTATGTGAATGAGGATGAAGAAAAAATATTACTTTCAAAAGAAAGACCTATTGTACTTTTAAAAATTAAAGATCTTAGAGATATCTCTAAATATACAGCACCTAACAATAAATATTTAGGAGTAATGTTACCTTATACCCCCTATCATCACCTAATATTTGATTATTTTCCCAAACCTCTTATAATGACAAGTGGAAACATTTCTGATGAACCCATTATTAAGGATAATGATCATGCAAAGGAAAAACTTAAAAACATAGCGGATGTATTTATCTTTCATAACAGAAATATAGCCCACAGAGTAGATGATAGCGTAGTTTTTGTAGAAAATAAAGAATTGAATATTATAAGAAGAGCAAGAGGTTATGCTCCTGATCCCATAAAAATACCTATAAAGATAAAGCCTACTCTTGCCCTTGGTGGAGAATTAAAAAACACCTTTTCCCTTGGTAAGGATAATTACGTTTTCATGAGTCCCCATATTGGAGATTTAAAGGATAAAGACACCCTTAGTGTATATGAAGAAACCATTCAGGAATTTATTAGACTATTTAGAATAGAGCCAGAAATCTTAGTACATGACTTACATCCCCAATATTTATCCACAGATTTTGCAGAAAAATTTAAAAAATATATGGTAGTTAAAGCTATTCAACATCATAAAGCCCATTTCTTCTCTCTCCTTCTTGATAGAAAAATTACTGATAACATTATCTGTTTTTCCTTTGATGGAACAGGATATGGAGAAGATGGAAATATTTGGGGAGGAGAAGTATTTATAGGAAACTTAGAAGAAGTAAAAAGAATAGCCCATTTTAAATATTTTCCAATAGCAGGAGGGGATTATGCTATAGAAAATCCAAGATTAATCGCCCTCTCTTACATAACCAAATATTTTCCCTCAGAAGTTGAAAATATATTCCCCCATGTTGCTCCATTTGAGAAAGAAATAATAAAAAGACTTATTGAAAAAAATGAAAATATATTTTACACATCCTCTTGCGGAAGAATTTTTGATATGGTATCTGCTTTGCTAAAAATTAGAGAGCATATAGATTATGAGGGTCAATCTGCCATAGAACTTGAAATGCACGCCATGGAATCAAAAGAAGAAGGACACTTCCCATTTAAAATAATAGAGGGAGAAAAAATTGAAATTGATATATATCCAACTATTGAAAGAATCTTGGAAGAGCGTAAAAGAAAAAATGTCAAAGACATAGCCAAAAAATTTCATAATACAATTAGTCAAATAATTGTATTTATCTCCGAAATATTACGAGAAGAATATAAAATCAATAAAGTAGGCTTATCAGGAGGAGTTTTCCAAAATAGACTTTTATTAAAAACAGCTATACCTCTACTCAGAGATAAAGGCTTTGAAGTATTCACCCATAAAAATGTCCCAACCAACGATGGAGGCATCTCCTTAGGTCAGATTATTTTGGGAAAAGAGAATAGTATAAAATAATTTTATGTTTGAATAATCCAAAAATCTTTCTAAAAAGAAAAATCCTCATCATTTAAAGAACTCGTATTATAATAAACAATCTATCTTATAATTGATAAAATGGCAGTATAATTTAAGTTAATAAACTGAGATTATATAAAATTTTAAGATTTTTCTTTTTCCCTCTATCTTAAAGACTTTATATAATCTCAAAATTTAGGAGGAAAATATGTTAAAGCGGATTTTTGTAATCTTATTATTAATTTCTCTATTTACTTTTTATGGATATAGCTTCCAAAATAGAGAGGAAAATGGAAAAACATATGATATTAATGGAATCCAGATTTTAGATACAAAGATAAATTATTGTGGATTTGGATGTGTAGGAGGACAAGAGGGACAGCAAGGTGGCTGGCAGAATGTTTTAATAGATAGGTGCGTTCTTTCATATAGCAGTCATTATTATCAAGGTGGAAAAGGACCAGGACCTTATGATAGACCAGATGGATTTGGTATTGAACCTTCCAAAGGTCCTATTGAGATAGCAAACACCTTAGTTGAGCATAATAGAGGTGATGGCCTTGATTCTAAAGCTGAAAATACTTATATACACCATTGTATTGTAGCCAATAACTCATGTGACGGAATAAAATTATGGGGAGATAATAGCAAAATAGAAAATACCCTTATATATGGTAGAGGAGACGGAAATACAGAATCTACACCTTGGTCAGCAATAGTAATAAGTACAGAAAAAAGTAATTCCTCCTTTTTTATAATTAATGTCACTGTTGATGATGAAATAGGTAAAAACTACCTAATGTATGCTCAATATGACTATCCCGATATACCAATTAATTTAACAATAATAAACAATATATTTTCTGCAAGGGGTCTAAACTCTCCAATATTCTTTGGTAATTCTGTTAAATTTAAGATGGAACACAATCTATTTTATATGCCAAAACATCCCGATAGAGTTATTGATTATTTGGATAAAACATATGGATCAACAGAGATTAATAAAATAGGAAAAGGCAATATATATGGTGATCCATTATTTATACAAACAGCTTTTGGTAATATAGGCGATTATCATCTAAAAGATAAAAGCCCAGCAATTGATAATGGTATTTTAGAGAGTGCTCCAAAAACTGATTTAGATAATAAACCTCGTCCCCTTGGTAAGGGTGTTGATATTGGTGCATATGAGAAATAATTATATAATTTCTTTTTGATTATCTTCCCATAAGAAATATATTCCCAAGATGTAAGAGTGATAGAAACAATTCCCAAAAATAATCAAGTCGTTTCTCCTTCCCTTGATAAAATAGTAATTAAATTATCATCTCCTATGAAAACTGATTCCTATAACCTTGTTGTAGCTGGAGAAGGAGAAACTCCTGAGATAATAGGAAAGCCAGTGTTTGAAGATAAATATACTTGTCTCATCTCTGTAAAACTTAAGCCAAATACTCTTTACTCACTGGGTATAAATAGTAAGACAAGGAAAGGATTTGTTGGTGAAGACGGAATTCCTGTAGAACCCTTTGTGTTAACTTTCAGAACCTCAGAACAAATAGATGAGAAAATATCAGAAAAAGCAAAGACAATTATATATTCTTTTTATTTTGATAAGACACAAGGAGCTTTCTGGCTTTTAGTTCCAAAAGGCTGGAAAGTATCAGGAGGAGTAAGCGAAACATTATTTCAAGGTCCTCGCTTTGACTTTTCTGTCTTGCAGCCTGAAGGTTGGGGAACTATTCGTTTTATTCCTGGTGCACGTTATATGCCAACCAATGCCTTTAGACCCTTTGGCTCTGTTGACCAATATGGGAATGTGTATATAGACTACATGGAACCTGTAGATTATTTAAGACAGGTAGTTGTTCCATTTTTATATTCCTCAAATACAGTAAAAGAAGCTGAATCTAAAGAGATACCAGAAGCAGCTCAAGCACTTAAAAGATTTTATGATTTAATAGGGATTGGAATTCCTCAAATAAAAGTTGCAGAATTAAGCTTAGAAACAACTAAGGGAGGAAATATATACTTTGATCGTCTCATTGTATATGTTCTAATTACTCCTCTAATGGATGATATAATATGGGAAACACAAATTATTCAGGTAAGTGCTTTGAAAGAAAAAATAAATGAAGTTGAACCAATGCTAATGAATACACTTTTTTCTTTTCAGATTAACCCCAATTGGATAGTTTCAAAGAATAAGGCAGAACAAGTTAGAAGTGAAATTCGAATGCATTATCAACAGGAAATATTAGAAATTCAGGAAAGAATGTATAAAAATAGGGCTAAATTCAGTGATGAAATATCAAATTCCATAGGCTTAGAACTCTCAAATCAGGCTCATTTTGTTGACCCTAAAACAGGTGATGTGCAGACTTTAACCTCAATTTATAATTACACATGGACCGATGGTAATGGAACATTTATTCAAAGTAGTGATCCTAATCTTAATCCTAATGATGTTAATACACAAAAAGAATTGGGAATTAGCGGAGATTTTAGAATGATGAAGAGGGAATAAAAATTTATATCCTATATTGAAAATTTTGGGTGCTTAAATGGGCTTTAACATTTTAATTAGAATTGCCTTATTAAATATTTAATGTTTTTTCCATTCTCTTTTTTTGATATAATATTTATAAGGTGGTTGAAGAAATATAGGAAATAACAAGATATTTCGGAACAAAATTCATTCTCTGAGATCTTTTTAAAAATTTAACTTTCGGACGAACATTTGAAAATATCATATTTGGAGAAACAGGTCCTGAAAATTTTCAGGTCAAGAGAAGAATTTTTTAGCCCGAAAATTTTCCGAAAATTTTATGATTTCGGAATTTCGGATTTCTATCGAAGATAAATCCTTGCTTCCTGAAGGGTAGGGTCTGAATGGAAGACCTGTTAACAAAGGGATTGAGACT
>Ga0272449_1000071_pt1 | contig 134105 bp, 138 predicted proteins | sample YNPCB0241_FD_198679 | JGI IMG/M metagenome (GOLD analysis project Ga0272449, IMG submission 198679) | Hot spring sediment microbial communities from Yellowstone National Park, WY, United States - YNP-CB-024-1 | ecosystem: Environmental > Aquatic > Thermal springs > Hot (42-90C) > Sediment...
AGGCCGAGAAGATATTCAGAGAAAACTGGGGAGCCGTGGAGAACAGAATAGATATAATGCTGAGAGTCTGGGGAAAGGCCCCAGCCACTATGCTCACAATGGTCCCCCCGAGCTTCAGGATAGCGGCACTTGAGAGATTCATGAGGATGCATAAGGAGAAGAAATTGGAGTTGAGAGGGGACGAGTTAGTTCTAATCAGTGAATAAACTTCCCTATTTTCTCCCTAATTTCTTTATATAATTCATCTATGAGCTCCTGATAGTCAGCAGCTCCCTCCTCAATGCTATCCATCTTCCTCTCCAGCGTTCTAGTCCTCTCCTCGCTTATCAGATCGGGGAATCTATCCCTGAGGAAGTTGTATACCTCTATCCCCAGCTTCGTCGGTATGAGCTTCTGATTCCTCTCTATAACGTAGCCCCTCTGAAGTATCTTCTCAACTATCGTAGCGTAAGTTGAGGGTCTTCCGATTCCCCTCTCCTTCATCAGTGCCACTAAGTTACTCTGAGTGTATAGGGGAACCGATGGGACCGTCTGATGTTCTATGATGACATCGACCATCCCCTCCTTTAACCTGGGCTCCGTGATGTGGAGGAAGGGATACCAATCGATCCACCCTCCCCTAGCCTCTACCAACCTCGTCACCTCGAACTCGCTTTCCCCCACTCTGACGCTAGCTACTTGCTTCACCAAGGTGCCATCCCTCGATTGAGAGGCGATGAACCTCCTGAATATCAGATCGTACAACCTTATGTGATCCTTACTCAAGCCTTCCACGGCAATTATCCCTTCCTTAACGTAATCGATGAGCTCCTTCGCTGAAAGGGGTTTCGTAGGCCTTATGCACTCATGGGCTCCGCCTTCTCCCCACTTCCTCGGGACGAAGTCCTCCCCCAGGACTAAAGAGGCTACTCTGAAGCCGGCATCACTGACCCTCGGGCTATCTGTCCTATGGTAAGTTATGAGACCCGTCTCGAATAGGAATTGCGCTAATTGCATCGTCATATTGGCGCTCATCCTCAGGACCCTGTTAGCCTCCCCTATCATAGCATCCGTCGTGAATGGTGGAGGAGGCTTCACTACCTCCTCCTCTATTTTGAGCTCCCTTATCCAGATTTTAGATGCCCCTTCCTCTCCTACCCTCCCATCTACCCTCAGGAGAAGTCCATCTCCTTTTATTATACTCACTACCTTCTTATTCTGATGCTCCCTGTATCTATCTATCACCCACCCTAAGACGGGGGTCTGGGCCCTTCCAGCCGATAGATTCCTCTTACCGAACCTCTTCTGAACCTCAGCGCTCAGTTCGAATCCTATCCATCTATCCTCCACCCTCCTGACTATCTGAGCCTCGACCATCCTCTCGTTGATTCCCCTCAAGGACTTTAGGGCCTCGATTATGGCTCTCTTAGTCACCTCGTGAAATTCAGCTCTATATATCTCCCCGGAGGAATCCATTATTAGCTGGTATATATCCCAGGCGATCTTCTCCCCCTCAGTATCCGGATCCGTCCCTATTATCACCCTGGATGCCTCGAAACTGAGCCTTCTGAGGCTCTCCACTACGCTCCTGCTGTCCCTAAGATCCGTGGAACCGCACCTGGGGCAGCGATCCATATCGGTGAACTGATGGCCGCAAGAATTACAACGCTTTATCGAAGTGTAGGCAGGCACGTAAGTTCCATCCTCGATCAAGACACCATGATATCCCATAGTAGTCGTTAGGTCGACGATGTGCCCTCCGCTAGCGACTATAGTAAGCACGTAATCCCCTGTAGTCACTTCATAAGCCATGAGACCATCCAGGAATCTCCTACTGGGCCTTCCAAAGAAGCTAGCGATAGTTCTGGCCTTGCTTGGGCTCTCAACAATGAAAAGAGCTGTCTTAAGTAAATTAGCTAGCTCATATCCCTTCTTAAGTGAGGATATGATTCTTCTGCTCTCATCTATCTCAGATCTGAGCTTCTCCAGATCCACCTCTCTCAGGTGGAGGAAATCTATCTCCTGAGCCCTCGCTTTCTTGATGAAGGAGGTGAGAACTGGATCCTCATCCCAAACTAGGCTAGCTCCTCTCGTAATTCCGCCAGGATATAGCCTAGATGTCCTTCCGGATCCCTGAAGGTAGGTCCTTATATCCGGGATTAATATCCTCCTGCCCCTCACATCTATAATAACATCCGCCAAGCTCGAGATAGAGCTTATCTTCTCCTCATCCTTTAAGATGTCCTCTATTATCTGCCTAGCCCTCCCTATATCTTCTTTACTCGGGTTCCTCCTCAGCTTCATCGCCAACTTCCTCTCCTCGCTACCCAGAGCTCTAGATAGAGAGGAGAAGAGCGAGATGATCGAGGGATCTTCCATCTCGCTTACTTCCCTCAAGGTTATCTCGAACCTGGGGGCCCCGTAGAAGATCACGTACCTTATCCTCTTCGGTAGATCTATCCCCCTCACTAAGACGCCATAAGGTTTCGATGCTCCGATAAGGCAATCCAATCTTCCCTCACTGAAATCCCTCACTTTATCCTCCTCATAACCGTGCATCACCTCTCCCCTGAACCCGGCGGATTCAACCAATTCGAGGGCCTCATCAGCTAGGTCCATATTGGCTAGGAATAAGAGGAAGCCGCTCCCCATCCTCCTCATGAACGAATTAAGCTCGCTCCTTTCTCTCGTATATATATCAGCTATGTTCCTGAGGAGCTCGGGTCTCATGATCCCTACCTCAAAACCTAGGAGGGACCTGAAGAGTGAGGCTCTCTGCCCAGGTCTTCCCGTTGCTGTGGAGACCACTAGTACGCTATCAGTCCTCTTTTCCACTTCCCTCCCCCTCATAGCATTCCATATATCCTCCTGATCGAACCCCATCAGCTGCAGTACCTTGTCAACATTTTTCGAGTTCTTCAGAAAAGAATCAACATCATCAACGAATATAAACGAGAACTTATTCACGGACTTTCTTATTAGCTCGTGATTGGCCGATAGGTACTGCGAGGTAGTGAGCAAGATATCGAAATCTCCCGATTCCAGAGCTGAGAGGAATTCCTCCTTCCCCTTCATCCCACTCCTGTAACTGATAACCCTTATCTGCTTCCCCGAGCATTTAGAATAATTTAACAGGTTGTAATGAGCTTGATCTACGAGCAGGGATGTTGGAAATAGCATATAAGATTTTCCGAACCCCTTATGAGCGAAATAAGATCCAGTTATCAGCCCAAAAACAGTTTTTCCAACACCAGTAGGAGCTATGGCAGCGAAACTCCTCCTGGCTAGGGCCCTCTTGGCCCACATGAGCTGGGCCTCCCAGGGAGGGGAGCCTATGCAGGATTCGAAGAACTTCTTATAGTCCTTAAGCTCCTCAGAGATAGCTCTAAGATCCTCTTCCAAGCATGAACTTCTTTCATGCGTTTTGAAGATCTCGCTCCCCGGGCACAGCCCTAGGAATGCTGCGGGTATCATGGCTATCACCGCGCACTAAGTTGACCATACCTGGTTCTGATATATCAATGGCGAGCTTTATATCGATTTCATTTGGAAAAAGCAGGGTCGGAATGAGGCTTATATTTCCTATCGGAGAATTGGAATCCGATCTTAAGTTAAGTAAAATTTCAGGAAATTTAGAAAAAATAAAATTCATTGCAATAGTTGAGATCAGCGATTTAGGGCTGGTCACGGATATAGCTCTCCTGGAGGTAGGGGGGGAAGCGGAGCTCCTTCCCGAGATCATCATGGAGCTGGAGCCGGATATTTTCGTCAGCGATAAGATAGATTCGAATATCGTGGAGGCCCTAGTGGGGAACGGGACTAAGATAGCTCTAACATCCTCAGATATCCTCTGCGAAGCCGTCAGGGACCTGCTCCTCGGGAGAGCGAGGGTACTGCCGAAGGGTGAAGCCTCATTGAAGTTCGCCAATTGATTTGAGAGCATCAAGGAGCCCTCATTCATAGCACGAGGGCCTGCAGACCCTTGAGGTAGAGCGTCCAAGGGTGCTTAGGATCGAATGGATGATCCGGGGAGGGACCCATCTCCTCCAATATCTTTATCTCCCTGCCGGATAGTAGGGAAGCCCTTTCCACGATCTTCCTGAACTCATCCTTCGTGATGAAGAGGCTGCAGGAGTATGTGATGATTATGCCCCCCGGGGCCACTTTAGACATAGCCGAGGAATTAAGAGCAACGTAAGCTCTCCTAGCGGCATCTATCTTCTCCTTACTGGGTGCGAAAGCGGGTGGGTCCACGATAACTATGTCATATAAATCATCATCGGTTTCCAAGAACTCCCTCGCTCTGGATCTTATCGCTCTCATCTCCACGGAATTCAATCTCATATTTTCGTTCATCTCAGCTATTGCATAATCCGATTCCTCAACGGCCGTGACCCTAGCGCCGAAGAGAGCTGCATGAATCCCGAAGCCCCCAGTGTAACTGAAGAGATCCAGCACCTTATCCCCAGGACCGGCTAGGCGCTCCACCTTCAGTCTATTCATCCTCTGGTCTATGAAGAAACCGGTCTTCTGGCCTTCAATAGTATCGACGTGAAATATAGCTGAGCCCTCCCTTATCACAGTCCTCTTCTTATCCCCGAATAGGATCCTCCTCTCCAGAGGAAGACCAACTTCTCTCCTCGGCCTACTATCGTTCCTCAGGATTATCGAGGATGGCCTGTATATCTTCCTAACTAGCTCAGCTATATCCTCGATCCTGGCATCTATTCCTATCGATGTCGAGGATATCACCGCTATATCATCGTAGACATCTATTATCAGGCCAGGGAGCTTATCCGCTTCCGTGTGGACCCATCTGAAGAAGCTCCCCAACTTAACCCTCTCCCTGGCACTTAGGGCTTCCCTCAATCTATCCTCTATCAACTCCTCCGGGCTCACCAGCTCCTGAGATAGCACCCTGACAGCTATGCTCCCTATCCCTTCATAAAATCCTAAGCCTATGGGATCCCCAGATTCGTCCTTCAGAATTACCAGATCTCCGTTTGAGACTGGCCCCCTTATGGAGCTCAACCACTTCACGTATATGTTCAAGTGACCCTTCCTCGCTCTCTCAGCTCCCTCCCCCCTCAGTATCACCTCTCCAGTTATGCTCCATCTCAACTCTATCTCCTCAGGAAGTCCGGATCCTTGGGTAGCCTCTCTGTAAGGGCGATGCCCTTACTCTTACTGACGAGTACCGTATCCTCTATCCTTATTCCTCCCCATCCCCTGATATAGATGCCCGGCTCATCCGTTACAGTCATGCCCTCCTCCATGAGCCCACCTCTCCCCACGAGGAGCCTTATATCCTCATGTATCTCAAGCCCCACCCCATGACCTAGGGAGTGGACGAAGTACTCCAAAAGGCCAGCTTCCTTCAGTACCTTCCTGGCCTCAATATCGGGCCTCTCGAAGGCTACCCCTTGCCTCATATATTCCATCGCTCTCATCTGGGCGTTCAGGACGGCCTCATATCTCTCCATGAATTCGCTAGGGGGAGTGCCGATGAAGTAAGTCCTCGTTATATCACTGCAGTACCCCTTGTACTTCGCCCCGAAGTCTATCAGAAGTATATCTCCCTCAGATATCCTCCTCTCACTCGGTATGTGATGAGCGTTGAATGAGTTCATCCCGCTAGCCACTATCGTCGGAAAGCTGCTCCCATCCGCTCCTAACTCCCTCATCTTGAACTCGAGCCTATTAGCTACCTCTACCTCGCTCATCCTAGGAGCTATCTCCACAGAATCGAGGGCCTTTATTGAGATAGATGCGCTCTCCTTCATCAACCCTATCTCATACTCACTCTTAACGGATCTCATCCTATTCAGTTGCTCCCTCGCATCTATAGTAGCCACACTCTTCTTCCCCCTCCTGAAGACTTTCCTCATCCTCTCAACGAGTTCCTTCCTCCCTGAGAAATCGATAGCAACTCTTCTCAATTTCTCCGTGTTTAGGAGGACCTTAAATGGGTTGGGCTCCTCCACCTCCTTCCTGTTAGTCCCGAAGTAGGGCTTGAATACTTCGACGTGGAAGGGAGATCTCTCCCTAGCTATCTCATCCCCGAAAGCGTATCTAGCTATCAAGTAGGGCTCTCCGTCTAAGGGCACGGCTAGGAGTTCAGCTTCCATAGTCCCAGAGAGGTAAAGCATGTTTGGGCCAGAGGCGAAGAGACTCAGATCAACGTCTCTCCTCGCCATCCACCTCCTCAACCTTCTTATCCTAGACTCCAGCTCCTCCTTAGGGTACATAAGGTTGAGAGCTCAGCCGAGCTTAATTAATTTACCATACTCAGGGAGTATTATGAGGTCCCTCATCCTCCTAGGGACGAAGGCGTCGAAGAGATCTGGATGCTCAGTATGTATGGGTATTATGCGTCCCGGATTTATCGATTCCACGAACTCACCCATCTGCTCCGGCATCATGTGCCCTGAGACGTGTATCCTGTAGTACCTCCTCACACCATAGAGGAGGAGCCAATTCATCAGCCTATCTAGGCTGAGGGCTGACTCCTCGCTGAAGGACTCAGATCTACTGAGTATGAAATCGAGCCTGACCTTAACATCCATGGGGATCTCATAAAGGAATCTAGTGGCATTGCTCGTGAGGACGAGGAAATTATGAGGCTCCTTAAATATCTCAGCTCTCCTCTCCCCCTGAATTATTGCCTCCTCCCCCGAGAGATCCCCAAACCTCTCTATGAATATCCTCATCCCTCTCCTCTCCCTAGAGCTGGTCCTCTCCTCCCCCTCGCCCCTTCTCTTCCTCCTCCAGAGGAGGTAATCTCCGATTCCGGGTAATCCATTTATCCCAGCCCCCTTCATCGCCTCATTGATGAAAGCTATCCTCTCATCCATCACGAGGACTCTAGATAGCTTCTTAGCTGCCTCAAAAACGCTCCTTATTCTATCGGCATCTGATGAGGAAGTCTCTATGAGTATAATGGAATCTGAACCCTCACAAACGGATTTTATCCTCTCAGTCACCTCTTCCTCATTCGATAGCTCGAATTTTATCCTCTTTGGAGGCTCAACTCCCCACCTGTAGAAGAGCCTTGTCTCCAGGAGCCTTATTATTGAGGTCTCGGGATCGTTCTCGGGGGCCACTTTAGTCGCCTCCATTATGAGGGCATCTACTCCCATGGATGCCGCTTCATCTATGAAATCGAGGGTCATATCCCTCCTGGGGCCGTGCATCCTCAGATCCCCTGTATAAGCGAGCTTTATATTACCGCACTCTATCAGGAAGCCGTAAGAACCCGGGACTGAGTGATCAACGTGTATCGGCACGATTGAGAAATCCCCTAGGCTTATGGTATCTCCCGTCCTGAAGGTCCTAATGGTGTGAAGGACCTCTTCAGCGTAACCCAGCTCTACGTTAGCCCCTATTATCTTACCGGCCGCTTCTCCCATATAGACCTCTATCCCCTGGGGTAACAGGTTCAAGTAGCCCCAGTGGTCCTGGTGGGCGTGGCTTATGAGGACACCCCTCAAGTTCTCGTGCTCCAGCGAGCTTATCAGTCCCGTCTTGAGGTAATCCTCGCTGAAGGAAGGGGACATGAAAGGCCTCTGAAAGAACTCCTCCTCCCTCAGGAAATTCTTGCCATAATCCAAGAAAATGGATTCATTTGAGGATCTCAGTAAGATCCTATTTCCTCCTATCTCCCGGACTCCTCCTAATACTCTGAGTTCCACAGGAAATATATCCTCTAGGCTTTTTTAAGGTTGCTCGACTCGATCGCTCCGACCCATAACCTTTTATACTTCCTCTCTCACACTACGGGTGGCGGGGTAGCTCAGCCAGGTAGAGCATCCGGCTGTTAACCGGAGGGTCGTGGGTTCGAGTCCCACCCCCGCCGCTATTAATTTTAAGACCCTGTTGAATGCGAGGTGATGCAATGCGTCAGGATGACTTCTACATAATCTCGAGTAGGGAGATAAAGGAGGGAAAGGTGACCGATATATACTTCCTCAGGACTCTCGAGGTTCTGAGGGCTAAGGGCTTAGCTGATAAGAGAGTTGTGATGGAAGTAGCAGCTAGATCTATACCTAATAAGGCGAAATGGGGAATATTGGCTGGAGTTGAAGAAGTAGCTAAGCTCCTTGAGGGTAAAAATGTTGATGTATACTCCCTGCCTGACGGGAGCATCTTCAGGCCCTGGACACCTGTCATGAGGATAGAGGGCCCCTACTCGGAGTTCGGGGCTCTAGAGACATCTATACTGGGCTTCCTGAGCAGCCTCTCGGGAGTAGCTACGGTAGCGGCTAGAGTTAAGATGGCTGCCGGAGATAAGCCAGTCTTCAATTTCGGGATAAGGAGGCAGCATCCAGCGGTGAGCCTAGCTTTCGAGAAAGCGAGCCTAATAGGGGGTCTTGATGGTTCCTCCGGTATACTCATTGAGGAGCTCGGATTCAAGCCCGTCGGAACTATGCCCCACGCAATGATAATACTCTTCGGAGATCAGATAAAGGCTTGGAGATCCTTCGATGAGGTCATGCCGGAGGACGTGCCGAGGATAGCTTTAGTCGATACTTTCTACGATGAGAAGACTGAGGCTATAATGGCTGCCGAGGCGCTTGGGAAGAGATTATCTGGGGTTAGGCTGGACACTCCGAGCTCCAGGAGGGGGGATATGAGTGAGATAATAAGGGAGGTGAGGTGGGAGCTCGATATAAGGGGCTTCAATCATGTGAAGATATTCGTCTCAGGTGGCCTGAATGAGAGCACAGTTAAGGAGTTCTCCGAAGCTGGAGCGGATGCGTTCGGCGTCGGGTCTCATATAATAGGGGCTAGGCCCGTGGACTTCGGTATGGATATAGTTGAGATAGAGGGGAAGCCCATAGCTAAGAGGGGGATAAGGAGCGGGGCCAAGGACCTGTTCATATGCGATGATCATTTAATATACGAGGTGAGCAGGGGGAGTAAGCCGAAGTGCCCCTCATGCGGGAAGGAGATGAGGTACTCCTATCTGAAGGTCGTCGAGAGGGGGAAGCTCAACTATAAGATAGAGGATCTTAGAGAGCTGAATAAGAAAACGAAGGAGTTAATCAGAAAATTGAAGGAGCTTGGAGAGGAAGTTTAGGGCTCTAAAACAACTCCCCTCCTAGAAACTCTCGCTGGGAAGGAGATGCTAGCTGATGTCAAGTTACTCGCTATTTCCTCAGGAGCTTCGTGGAGTATGACAACGCACCCCCCTCCTCCCGCCCCGGAGAGCTTAGCTCCCAAGGCCCCTTTCATCCTGGCCTCCCAGATTATCCTCTCTATAGCAAAGCTGCTCACACCCATCGAGTAAAGTAAGCCCTGATTTATGTTCATAAGGGAGCCCAATGTCCTGAAATCCCCGGATTCCAAAGCTTCTCTCCCCTTAAAAACTAAATCTGATATGGCCCTGACTATCCCCTCATGAACTTCTGGAAAAGCTTCCCTTAGCTTGGAGACCCTCTCGACCATCTCTTTAGTCCTGCTGGGCTCCCCTGTACAGGCTATAGCTACAGGCACTTCCCTATGGCCCAAGCTGGTAGCTCTCATCTCACCGTCAGACCACTCGACCCAGATAACTCCACCCAGGACCGCGCAAGCGGGTCCGGTCTTACTAGCCCTACCATGTATTATCCTCTCGAAAGTGTAGACAGCATCTAGGAGCTCCGATTCGCTCATACCCAAGTTAAATAGGGCATCTATGGACTTAGATATGGCTGCAGCTACTGAAGCTGAGGAAGCCATACCGCTGCTCGCAGGTACCTCGGATCTTATCCTCAAGTGAACGCCACTCCCTATTCCGTACTTATTGAAGAGCTCCTTCACACCTTTGGCTAACTTAACGAGGTCCTCATTGCATGAGCTCCCCTCCTTATAGACCCCCAGTTCCGATTCTATCATTATCTCCCCTTCGGGGAGGGGGGAAGCCTCTACATGACTGCGTTTATCTACGCTAAGAGCGAGAGCTGGAGAGCCATAGAGGACAGCATGTTCGCCCAAAAGGAAAGCCTGCGAAGGTGCGGAGGCCCTTACCCTCAAGTTAGCACCCATGAGAGGATTGGAGGGTCATCCAATTAAAAGCGATCTCGAGGCAATTTCCGGAACTCCTGGTAAATGTAATACATTCGATCACAAATGTAAATATTATATAAAAAACAAAGCATTTCACCTATTAATTTTTAGCAAAAAACAATGAAAAATAAAAATAATCACGATTTTCACTGAGATAAATAAAAAGATCAATAGAAATATAGTGATATATTTAAAAAATATAAATGAAAAATTGGTATTTTCTTACAAAAATACTTGATTTCATCGATGAGTAATACTCATTTAACGTGCATTTTTATATTTCAAGTTCGGGTGAAGAGCTAGGTGATGATCTTGAAGGTAAAAGTGGCCTTAGCAGGAATTGGAAACGTTGCATCCGCCATAGTTCAGGGGGTCTTCAAGTATAAAGATCTTTCGGATGACGAATGGGCTCCTGGCATAATGCATGTGAGATTCGGACCTTATCACATTTCTGACATCGAATTCGTCGCTGCATTCGATGTGGATTCGAGGAAAGTGGGTAAAGATTTGTCCGAAGCTATATTCTCTGAACCCAATGTACTTGAGAAGTTCGCTGAAGTCCCCAAGCTGGGCGTAGAGGTGATGAAGGGACCAGTGCTAGATGGAGTCGCCCCCCATATGAGGGAATTCAGGTACGGGGAAGGGTTCAAGGTGGACGATTCCCCTAGCGTGAACGTAACTGACGTGCTCAAGGAGAGCGGAGCCGATGTATTAGTGAACCTAATACCTGTGGGGAGTTATGAAGCGAGTAGGGCCTACGCTAGAGCCTCCTTGGAGAGTGGAGTGGGCTTCGTGAACGGAATACCTGAGTTCATAGTGAGCGATCCCAATTGGGGTGAGTTATTCAGGAGCAGAGGAATACCTGCAGCTGGCGATGATTTCAAGAGCCAGGTAGGTGCCACCATACTGCATAGGACCCTAGCTAGGCTCTTCGTAGACAGGGGGCTGAAGATAACCAATACATATCAGTTGAACATAGGAGGCAATATGGACTTCCTGAACATGATAGAGGAATCCAGGCTCACCTCAAAGAGGATAAGCAAGACTGAGGCTGTGACAAGCCTCGTACCATATCAGATAGGGGCAAGGGTCGGCCCCAGCGATTACGTCCCCTTCCTGGGTGATAGGAAGGTCATGTATCTTTACATGGAGGCCGAACAGTTCGGCGGATTCAAAATATACTTGGATGTGAAGCTCAGCGTTATGGACTCTCCAAACGCCGCTGGCGTTGCTCTGGATGTGATAAGGGCCGTGAAGCTCGCGAAGGATAGGGGAATAGGAGGACCCCTCGTCGGGGTTTCATCTTACTTCTTCAAGCATCCCCCGAAGCAATTCCCGGATTACGTTGCAAAGGATCTCGTTGAGGCATTCATAAGGGGAGAAAATGTCTGAATTAAGATCTGAGCTCATCTATCTTCTCCAAAATTCCATTTAAGGAGAAATAGGCTTTAGCGAAGACTCCCTTACCCTCCCCCCTCATGTACATCCAGGACTTAGAGATGGGGTCTATTATCACCCTCTCCTCACCCAGTTCGGCTTCCACCCTCCCGTCCCCTCTCCTCTTTATTATGAAACCTCTGCTCATGAGCGCGTCCACCACTTTATCCAGCATATGACCACCTATCGGATCAATCTCAACATCTTTTTAATTTTTCATTCGGGCCCGGTGCAGCAGCCTCCATGAAGTTCATTCTCGAGGAGCTCCGGCTAGGGATTTTCAGAATATAAATACTTTATCTGAAAACTCAAGAGCTTTTTGATCGGTGCCCTCTCCTGAGCTTCAGGTAGTACGATAATATGAGGGATATCGCGAGCATGGATGTGAGCAACTGCATGGAGACCATCAGGAGGAGCGTCATCTCATCGAACTGCGAGTAATAGAGTTTAAGGCAACAAGTGGCATGATCCCCTTCGGTGAGGGTCAGCCTAACTTCCCTAGATGCTTCAGGAAGGTACTCATAGCCACTAGAACTGATTTTCTTGTTCCCGCTGAATGTGAGATTTCCTAAGGAGCCTCCCTCTTCGTTGAAGAATCCCATGGAGATGTTCAGAGCTCTCTCCGACTTGCAGGTTATGTTGTAATAAACCTTGAGCGATGTCTCCTCTATCGGGAAGGAGGTAGTTGCCTCTCTCTCAAGAGAGAATTCCTCATCTAGCATGAGCTTAGGCGCTTCATAGTACATAGCGCCAATTCCTATCGAAAAAGAGATGAGGAATAAAATAATTCCTATGATCAGGGCCCTCATTTCGGGTACCAGCACTTCACGAAGTGACCAAGGGAGACCTCATATTCAGGAGGCTCCTCATCGCACTTACTAGTCGCTATGGGGCACCTGGGCTTGAATCTGCACCCGGGAGGAGGATTCACGAGGCTTGGAGGCTCTCCCGGAGGAACTTCCCTCATCCTGAGCCTGTTCTCTGGATCTGGATCGGGGATAGCGTTGAATAGAGCTCTAGTATAGGGGTGCAATGGATTGTTCAACATCTCCTTTGTCGGAGCCCTCTCGACGATGTGGCCTGCATACATTATGAATATCTTCTCCGAGAAGTACCTGGTGGTCGATAAGTCATGAGTTATGTATATGACGCTCATATCGTGCTTCCTCTGGAGCTCGGCGAATAAGTTCAATATCTCCACTCTAACTGATGCATCGAGCATCGAGACAGGCTCATCAGCTACTATGAGCTTCGGATCTAGTATCATGGCCCTGGCTATAGCTACCCTCTGTAACTGTCCCCCGCTCAACATGTGCGGATACTTGAAGGCGAACTCCTCCGGAGGGAGCCTGATCTCATTCAGAATTGAGAATATCTTCTCCCTCCTCTCCTCCTTACTCACACCGTGTATTATCAGGGGTTCCTCTAGTATCTTGTATATAGTGAAGTGAGGTGCTAGGGAGCCGTACGGGTCCTGCTGAACTATTCCAGTTTGCCTCCTGTACCACATGAGCTCCTTGTTGCTCAAACTAGTGATATCCTTGCCATCGAAGAATATCCTGCCATCGGTCGGTTCATAAAGCCTCAGTATAGTTTTACCCAATGTCGTCTTACCGCTGCCGGACTCCCCGACTAAGGAGACAGCTTCCCCTTTCTCCAGCTCGAAACTCACATTCTCAACTGCTCTAACGTAGAGAGTCTTCCCAAAAATCCCCTTCTTCATTGGGAACCATTTCTTAAGCTTCTCAACCTTCAGGAGTACCATAGATATCACCTGTACAACCAGCACTTAACAGAATGACCCCTCTCGAAGGTAGGCGGATCCTCCTTCCTGCATATGTCCATCGCCTTATCGCATCTCGGATGGAACCTGCAACCGCTCGGAGGATTTATCAAATTTGGCGGCGCTCCAGGTATGGATTCCAGCGTCTTCTCCCTCCTCAAAGTCGGGACGCTCTTCATTAGCTTCTGAGTGTATGGGTGGAGCGGTTCCTCATAGAAGGTATCTGCAGGTGCTATCTCCACGACCTGACCTGCATACATAGTGGCTACTTTATCGGCAAGCTCACTAGCGACGCTTATATCGTGAGTTATGAAGATGAAAGTCTGCCCCCTGCTCCTCTTGAGTTCCTTCAGCATGTTCATTATGTTAGCCTGCGTTATTACATCGAGAGCTGATGTGGGCTCATCCAATATTATTAGATCGGGATTAGTGATCAGAGCCATAGCTATGACAGCCCTCTGCTTCATCCCTCCACTCAACTCGAATGGATACCTTTCAGCGAATTCCTCGGAAAGTCCCAGCTTCACTAAGAGCTCCTTGGCCCTCTCTATAGCTTCCTTCTCGTCCACCTTCATATGTATTATCAGGGGCTCGGCTATTTGATACCCCACTTTGAGCACTGGGTTCAGGGAGTTGAGGGCCCCTTGGAACACCATTGAGATCTTCCTCCATCTAACCTCCTTCCTGAAAGTCTCCTCATCCATAGACATGAGATCAGTCCCGTTGAGCATTATCTTGCCCTCATACGTATGGACGTTCCTCGGGAGTAGCCTTATTATAGCTCTCGATAGGGAGCTCTTCCCGCATCCCGATTCGCCAACTATCGCGAGCGTTTCCCCTTTATTCAAATCGAAACTGACGTCATCTACCGCTTTAACAACTCCCTTCGTCGTCTTATAGTAGAGCTTCAGATTCGAGACGCTCAATAGCTTCATACTCACATCTCCCTCAGCCTAGGATTCACGATCCTATCTAAGGCTAGGCCTATGAGAGCGAAGGATATGGCTGTCAATATGAGCATAGCGGATGGTATAAGGACCCAATGATAGTATCCCTTGTAAACAGCTCCCCCCGCGAATGCCTCCTCTATTATCCTCCCCCAACTGACTACCTTAGGGTCGCTTAAGCCCAATATCGCTAAAGCAGCTTCTAGGAAAACGTAAGAAGGTATTGAGAGGACCAAGGATGGCACAACTGGGGGCAGGATCCTGGGAAGTATATAGAGAGCTATTATCCTGAGGTTGCTCGCACCATATGCTATAGCTGCCTCCACGTATGGCGATGTCTTCAGCTGCATCACCCAAACTCTATAAGTCTTGACGGAGGTTCCAAATATACTTAGCACTATGATGATGAGGAGGAGCCTCCATATATCTAATCCATAGAGGATGGAGATTGTCACGATGAACGGGACGAATGGAATGATCATATAGATCTCAGTGAGCCTCTGTATTAGGGAGTCTGTCTTCCCACCGTAGTATCCGCTTATAGCTGCGAATATCAGCTGGACGAATGTTATCGTGACCGAGGCTACTATGCCGAAGGATAATGCTACAGGAGCTCCCCAGATGAGGCCTAGTTCCAGGGGTCTCCTGTAAATATCCGTCCCAGCTATGCCGTAGACCTTACCGTGCATCAACAACCTGTAGCTGAAGGTATCGCTCCTATTGTATAGGGTTACCTCAACTCTCACAGTGTAATTCCCCTTCATAGCTGTGGGCTCTCCCTTATCCTTGTATTCCATGAAGAGTGCGACTGGTATCGTTATCGTGTAGTTAGGCGTGAATCCCAGCTTATCGATAGCGTATTCCTCGAGATCGCGCTCCAGAATGAGGTTATTTGATATGTATATGCTTTCAGAGATGTTCCTGGGCCTATAGGCGCTCAAATTCAGCTCCTCACCGCTCGGCTTTATCCAGTAAACTTTCACAGTTGGCGGGCTCCCGGAGTAAGTAGTGTTTATCAGGAGCACGAGCTCGCTCGGGAAGTCATCGTAATTATATGTGAAGCTATCCAGATAAGTTATCACTCTATAGCCTTCCCTCTCAGCTTCCTCGCTCTTATGGTTCGGTAGGCCCTCTCCTATCAGTATGCTCGGAGGTAGCTTCTTTGAGGAGAAGAAGTTGTACCATTCGGGAGCTGCGTTCCTAGGGTAAGCTAACCATCTGTTCTGATCGTTCCAAATCTCCCCTGCTTGCGCGTACGGTGTGAATATTAATGCATATAGGGACAGAGCCACTAAGAATACTAAGATAGCTAAGCCGACTAAAGCGCTCTTATACCGCATCAATTCCTTGAATATCCCCTTCAGAGTATACTCGCTCACGCTCATATGCCCTCAACTCCCGCCCTTATCCTGGGATCTACTATACCGTATATTATCTCGAGTATGAACGTAGTAGCAGCTATTAGATAGGCGAAGACCACCGTTATGCCGACTATAACAGGGACATCGAAGAAACCGATGGCCATAGCTAATGTCCTCCCCAGTCCCGGCCAGTTGAAGACAGTCTCAGTTATTATTGCCCCGCTCCATGATAGCACTACTGCGAATGCGAATGACGTTATTATCGGTGGTAATGCTGGCCTCAGTATGTACCTCCTCTCTATCTGAGAGGGAGGCACTCCCTTCGCTTTAGCTGCCTCCACATAATCCTCAGTCGAGTAAGTGAGGAAGAATGACCTATTGTAGTATATCTCTATGAAGAATGATGAGATGACCCAGGCTGCCACAGGGAGTATCATATGCTTCAAGACGCTCAGGAAGTAAGCTACCGGTTCTTCGGGAGGTGGGTAATCTACCATCCCACCCGGGGGCAGTACGTGGAGGTAACTGTAGAATATGAGGATCAGGAGTATCCCGTAGAACCAACCGGGTATTGCTGATGTAGGGGAGAGGTATATCGTCAGCTTATCCAAGAATGAACCGAAGTTCCTCGATAAGTAGAGCCCCCCGAATAGCCCTATGAGGAATATTATGACGGTCGCTGTAGTGAATAGGAGTATTGTCTGGGGGAGCCTCTCCAATATTATGAGCCTCACTAGCCTGGAACCGGTATCACTAGTCATGTACATAGACCTCCCTAAGTCCAGAGTTAAACCGTTCCATAGGTATATGAGGCTCCTTATTGGGAAGGGCTTATCCAATCCCCTGAGCCTTATCTCATCCTCTACTAGCCTCTCGATGAGCTTATTCCTCTCCTCAATACTCAAGCCTTTGTAGAGAGGGTTGGCGCTCACTCTCTGCGCAACGTTAAACTTTATGTCACTTATCATTATCTCATCGACATATCCGCCAGCATTTGCTATTAATATCGTCAAATAGGTGACGATAATGACCATTAGGAAGAGGAAGAAGGCCCTCTTTATTAGCACTTTAGCTAGTGGAGGTATCCTCATGGTGACTCACCTTATAATGCATCAAAATATTTAAAGCATCACCTCCTAAAAATGGAAATAAAAAAAGGAGATTCTAGAGTTTCTGCAACTCGAGAGATATCTCGTTCTCGTCCACAGCTCCGTTCCTGTTGGTGTCCTGCCACTTAACGACGATAGTACCAGCGCTCACCTTGTTCTTCAGTAAGTAGAGCAACGCTGCCTCAGTACCGTACCTGCTCGTGCCCGCTACGTAAAGATTCTTATCTATCAATGTGGCTATACCGTAATCTAGACTACCGTACTTCGACTCGTACTTCTCTCCAGTCGGGAGGCTGAGAGTCTTGTGGTCCATCTTTATCCCTGCCTTCTCGAAGGCTACCTTCGTATGCACATTCACAGCGGGCCCACCGACGACTAAGCTAACGCCAGATGGTCCAGTCAGCACTTCAGCAGTCGGGAAGTACTTAAGTATTATATTCTTATCGTAGCCTATCCCGACGAACGTGTACGGGAATAGCTTGAACTCCTCTATGTCCCTAGCTATCTTCTCTATCTTATACGGTAGCGTCCTGATAGACTTTATCGTGCAAGTGTGAGCTATAGCATCAGCCGCAGCTAGGTAGTAAGGACCGTCAGATATGAAGAAGTGCTTATACTTGCTGTAGAAGTCGCTTAAGAGGGAGTACCTCCTCTTAGCTTCCTCAACTTTTATGTAGTCCTTGAAGAAGTTCGGGTACGGTATCAATCCCTCATTATATGCTTTATCTAAGTACTTCTTGATTATCTCGAGGCTGGGTCCAGCTATGTAGTTCATCCACTCGACGTTCAAGGCGTTAGCTTTATCGGCGCCGAACGCGAGCTCCTTGTTCTCCTCAGCTAGCACGCCTATGAAGTAGGAGTGCCATGGCATAGAGGGCCATATCGTGTAAGCTGATGCTATAAGCTCCGCATCTAGGTGTACATAATCAACGTAGTATTCTATGACCAGGGGATCCGTGCTGACTATCCTCCACGCCTTGAACTGCTCGTATACTGAGCTCAGGTAATCAGCTACGGATTCATCGTATATCTTGCTCTCCGGGTTCATCCTCTCATGATCAACTACGTAGCCGAATAGGAAATCAGCCAGGGATCTGGTGGAGCCATCATGATAAGCCACTTTGCCCAAGACTGGGCCATAGTTGACTACGAACTTCACCTTGGCTTCAGTCACCTTAGCCTCCTCCGCTGTTACCATACGCTGCCCCTTGACGTCCCATGAAGCCCATGCGTCGGGAGGCACTTTAACACTATCAACCCACTTCAGCGTGAGCCAGTTCTTGCTCTCCTCATTCTGATGCGTCGGGGTTCCCTTTACGACTTCCATATATACGCTCTTCACGTTAAGAGGTATAGCCATACCCGTCTGTGGGTGGAGCAGGAAAGCTGAATCTTGTAGAGCGTATCCATATATCATCATATCGTATATCCAATTGGAAGCTCCAGCGTTAGGTCCAGCCGGGTTCCAAGGATCTATTATCACCTCAGCGCTCGATATCCTCGCAGTCCCTCCTACCTTGCCCTTATTCGCTGTGAAAGCCCATGATGCTGCAGCATAACCTGCAGCGTAATCCGCTACCAGATTTATCCCCTTCCTGCGGGCCCATACAGCTGTCTGATCCACTATCCATACTCTGACGCTATCCTCTATAGCCATCCAGAGAGCTTTTCTCATCATCTGATCTCTCTCCTCTATCGTCTTGAACTGCTTCATAGCTAGCTTATTCGCTATATCCCTGAACTCCGGATCAGGTTTATAGGCGCGCCAGAGCGGGCTCCAGGCCTGCGAACTATCAGGCGTGTAGAAGAACTGGAAGTTATCTGAATCGTCCCTGCTGACAGCTGTAGTTATCCATCCTGCTGTGTAAAGATGCCACTTACCCTCAGCAGGATCTCCCCTTATCCAGAGAGGAGATGCCTCCCTGCTAGTCTTATACATCCTATCGACCGTAAATCCTAGCTTCTCCAATTGGTTTGAGATATAATCTCCTATAGCCCTTCTGGCATCCTCAACCCTTATTATGAAGTGCAGTGTGACGGGCTTGCCCTTATAGTACCACTTCCCTCCCACTAACTCCGCTCCCATCTTCTTCATCTCGCTCTCTATTATAGCCTTACCCTTCTCGAAATCGTAAGCGTACTTGCTCTCTATCTTATTTATCACATCTAGATACCTCTGGCCCTCCGGGAGCAATTTGATGAAGGGGACGAACTTAGGCATACCTAGGCCGCCCATTATCTCATTTACTATGTAATCCCTATCGATTATGTAGTTCATGGCCTCCCTTATCTTCTTGTTGCTGAAGGGGTTGAGCTCTCCCGTCTTCGGGAATGTCGGGCCGACTGGATTGAAAGTTAGCTCGTAGAAAAGCCCGAAGGAGAAATCATAGGCTAGCTCTGGGCTCTGCTTTATTTTCCTGTAGAGATCGGGCTCTGAGAGGTCTATGAAGTATGCATCCATATCGCCCTTTATCATCATTTCCACTGCCTTCGCATGATCGGGCTCGCCGAAGAAGACTATTGAGTCGAACCAGCCGTACTTGTTCGGTTTGAACTCAACTGGTGCTGCTGAAACGGTGCTGAATGCTGGGAGCAAGAGCGCTATTAGAATAGCCGATAGGATCGCGTACATCACATTCCTACTCATACCATCACCCCTGAGGGGCTAGGGGTAATAAAAGATGTCATACTTATAAAACTTTCCCTCGGTCCTCTCTTCAATTTCATTTCACTAGGGTTACTGAAAAATCTTCAACAGTAAGCGGGCCTTTCAAGAGTACTTGAAATCGGGTGTATTAAGCTACCTGGAGGAGTTCATGTTCCCTCTTAAGGATCACTTCAACCGCTCAAGTATCCCACTCCTCTCCCTCATCTCATCGTACTCCCTGCAAACTAGGTCTATTGCCTCCTTATACTTCCCCTTCATCTTCACCCCCGAGCTCCTATAGAGCCCCTTCCTCCTCACCCGGTAGCATATCTCACAGGTTAGCAAGGATACCTCGTATTTATCCAGATCCCCCTTGACTATGCCCTCAGCGATCCTCCTAACCACTTCCATTATCTCCTCATCCGAGCTCAAGTCCACTATCCCTCCCCTCGCCCCCCTCATGTACTGACTTATCGCAGCTTGCGTAACTCCCAAGAAATTCGCTACATCCACCTGCCTCAAGCCGTGCTTCTCTATCAGCTCCCTCGAGACAGCTGCCCTGACGGAAGGTATCAGCGTCTTCACTATGAGCTCACACGGTTGTATCAGCATCTCGATAACGATAGCTTTTCCCAATTATAATGTTTCCGTTTCCACTGAGAGGAGAGGTTTATTGACCCTCCTCAGATCCCCGATCATCTGCGGCATGACTGCCCAAGTGCTGTGGAGGAGCACCTCCTCCCATTCCGAGTTCACGAGGCCCATTGAGATAGCCGATAGCAGTATCCTATCGAAATCCCTCTCCTTAGATAGTTTCAACTCATCGCTGAGCAGCTCGATTATCTTGAGGGCTATGATTGAGTCCTCCATCCTCTCAGCCAGCTTACCCTTGCTGAGGGAAGCCGGCATCCTAGCTATCCTCACGAGCTCCGAATTCAGATCACTTAAGATCTTAGATGAGAGGAAGGATATCTCAGCCTCTACCTCCATTAAAGCCAATCTCTCATCATCTAAAGGTAGATCCTTAGCTATTATCTCGGCTTCCCTATCTAGAGCTTCCTGAAGCCTGGATCTGCCGGACTCCAGGAATTCGAGGGCTTCGCTCTTTATCGAGTTGAAGCTCTTCCACCTAGATAGATTCACAGGCTCCTCAGGAACTAATTCATCGGGATCGAAGCTAGCATCCTCCTCGGAGAGCATCGCATCCAATACTTCATCCATCTCGAAGAAGACTAAAGCTTCCCTTATAGCTGAGGCCGGATCATCAGAAGCATGTATTATATTCAGGGCCCTGTTAGCTCCCTTCATATCATACCTCAGGTTCCCCGGCTTCCCAGCCTCTGGAGTAGTGGGTCCCACGAGTTCCCTCAGCTTGAGGCAGGACTCCCCGGATTCGCTGACTAACATGATAGCCACTACAGGAGCCTGGCTGAAGACCTTAGGCATTATCCACCACGAATCCCTGTATCTCTGCTTCACGAACATGTAAAGCTCGTCTATCATCTGAGCATCCATCTCGGTCAGTTTTATAGCCCCTATTACGAAGTTCTCCCTGAGCCTCTCAACTATCTCCGGCGCTAAGCCCCTTGCGAAAGCATCAGGCTTTATCATAGCGAAGGAGAAATATTGAAGGGATTTTATGTGCTCATCGTCGGCTTCAGATAAGAACCTCTCCCTCAAATTCATGAAAACCTCTCTCTCTATCGGATCCCTCCTCTCGAAGTAAGATAGGCTCATCCTCCCTTCACCTTGAATATAGCTACCTCCACGTACCCCTGATTCTTACCGACGTGAACGAGCTCGAAGTAGTTCATCTTACCGAAACCTATCGAAGCGAGAGCCATCTTGTATAGGGTGGTGTTGAGGGCGTAATCGGTCGGTATATACCTCCCTGACATACTATCGTAATAGAAGAACTTCCTCAAGTCTTGGGTGAGCCACTTGCTCGATTCATCCGACCTGTATGGACTATACTGGAACTCCCCTGCTATCCAAGCTATAGCTATCCACTTCCCTCCCCCTTGGAAGTTCCCGACTTCCGCGGGGACATCGACGACCACATAGCTCGCGTTCATCCTGCTCGCGAGGTCTAGCATCCTCTCCTCAGGTCCCATGAAGCCCTTAGCTATTAGAGCTATCTGGCTGGAGTTTATCGTCAAACCATCTGCTATAGTGACCTTCCCCGAGCCGAACTGCATCCAGTAACCGTAGTCCCACCAAGATATCGCTATCTCCTCCGGCTTAGTGTTATTCTTCAACCAATTCAGGGCATCGATCCACCCCTCGCTGAAGCCTAAAGGATAGCTCATCGCTTCCTCATATGATAGAGCGTAGCTATATAGCTCCCCTCCGTACTCCCTTATATGTCCCTGTAACGCTACAGGGAGTATTACGAGGATCAGCATGAGTATTATCGGTACTCTCAGCATGTATATCTTCCTCTTGAGAGGGAGAGAAGAACCTCTCCTCCCCTTAGATCTCTCCAGAGCTCTAACCCTCTTGATATAAGGCTCGGAGAATATGAGGAGCCTCTGGGTGAAGTAGCCAGCGCATAGAGCTAGGAAGGGGGCAGCCAAGGGAGGAAGCCTCACTATGCTGACCGCGAAGTATAGGGAAATTAAGGTCATCAATGCGAGCGTCAGCTCCTCATCTTTCCTCCACCTCTCTATTATCAGGAAGAAGAGACCTAAAGAAGCTGGAATAAGGAGAGTGGTGAAAGATTCGAAGCTCTCACCAGCTCCATGCTCAGCTACTGTCTCAACTACGTTCCCCTGAGGCAACTTAACGGAGGGGAAGAGCACTCTCATGAGCCTGCCTGTCAGGGGCTGATATATCCCGAGGCCCAGGAATATAGCGAGGAGGGCGACGCCAGCTACTACAGATACCTCCCTCCTCCTCCCAGCTACCTTGGGAATCCTCTCAGAGAGCAAGTAGACGAGAGCTGCGAGTAGGGATGCCCATACTAGTGTGCTCTCGAAACTCATGTAGAGCTTCCTGTAAGCTAAATTCGATAGAGCGCCTAAAGATGCTATGAGTACGTAGAGAGGGGGTATTCCCAATGCGAGGGCTTTCCTCCAATCCAGCCTGTCTAGGAGGAGCAATAAGAATAGGATGAGGGCATAACCATCGTAAAGGGCCCTGAAGCCGGCCCATACACCTGAGGCATACACTAAGAAAGCTCCGCTCAAACCCGAGTATACTATGACTTTCCAGTCCTCATCCGTCCTCATAGCTTTCAGCGTGAAATAGAGGGACGCCATGAGGAGGGGTATCGCGAACTGCTCATGCCTGTACCAACCCGCTAGGGATCTGCTGAGGTAAGCCCAAGATAGGGAGATTGAGAAAGCTGAGATCACCGCAGCTTCTCTCCCCCAAAGCTCCTTAGCTGTTAAGTAGAGGGGAATTACGATGAGGGGAGCGAAGAAAGCGGGTATGTAAACTACCACCGTATAGAGGTCTTTGAAGCCGAAGAGGGAGACTAGCTTGTATATAGCTGCCCCAGTGTAATAGTGAAGGACTGGAAGTACTTCAGTGGGGTTGTAGCTCCATGGGTGCCAGGAGAGGGGATCGTAGCTCGGCAGATGGCCCGTCTTGACTAAGTAATCAGTTATTCTGTAGTGGAGGAGGGGATCATCAGCCGTTAAGTTGGCCCCGTACTTGAAAGTAGGGAGGATCCTGATGAAGGCTCCGAGGGAATATGATAGTATTAAGGCCAAGATATCCGTGATTAGTCCCCTAATCCTTCCCTCATCCGCCAAACTGTTCCACCTCAGATGAGCTGATGTCCCCTTATAAAAAATTTACCGAGGCTAGCATTGAGATGAGTGGTCCCGTAAAAGCTTATAATATCGCTTCGATGATCTCCATTATGATATTCAGAGCTGTGACCCTCCACTTAAATGATCCCGAGCTCTATTCCTCCTATTCCGATTACCTAACGAAGCTATCCTCTAAGCTGAACTCGCTCTCCGCTAGAGTCGTGCTCCCCAAGGCTTATGATGAAGTGAGCCTGGATCTCAAGGCCGTTTATTCCGGGAGGGGATCTAAAGCATTTGAAATAGCATGGAATCTACTCAAAGGTGGTTATTTCACCTCAATATCCCTTAGCAGCGATCCCTCTGAGATCTACAGAGCCTCTGAATTCCTCTTCAGGATATCCGAGGAACTTGGGCCTGAATATGCGACTATGTTCGCTCTAGGGTCAGGAGAGCCACCGGAAACACCCTACTTCCCACTGACTAAATCTGAAAATTTCGGATTGAGCTTCTCCCTCCTCTACCCATCGGATCTCTACGGGGCTTTAACTGAAGCTGAGGAGCCTGATTTAACTCTCAGGTATGCCCTCTCGAGAGTTTTCGGGGAGGCTGAGCGTAGGGTCGAGGAAGCGATAGGAGAATTAGGTGAAGCTGTCCCTATAATAGGGATAGATTTCTCCCTGAGCCCTTGGATGGAGGAGAGCGCAGCTGAGGTAGTCAGCCTAGTCGCGAGATCCCCATTCTTAGGGCCGGGAACGCCCTCGGCTCTCTTGGAGATAAATGAGGCTATATTGGAGTCATCGGAGGGGATGAGGAGGATCGGCTTCAATGAGATTATGCTGCCGATGGCAGAGGATGACCTCCTGAAGGAGCTATCGTTGAGGCTAGAGATGAGAGCTAGGGATCTGGCTCTGCTAACACCTTACTGCTTGGCCGGTCTCGATATGGTCTTGCTACCCCTGAGCGTCGGGAGGGAAGATCTAGCTAAGCTGATAAGGGATGTGATAGCATCTAGCCGCGTTAAAGGTAGGACCATAGGGCTCAGGATAATCTTGGCTGATGCCGAACCAGGGGAGCAAATCGAACTCAGGAGGTTCGGGAAGGTCCCTGTGATGATGCCCTAGCGTAAGCCCCTCCGAATATCCTATCGTTTATATCGACTGCAGCTCTCACCCCATCCCCAACTGCTTTAGCTATCTGCAATGGCTCCCCAGTGACATCACCCACAGCATAAACGCCTGGGATATTCGTCCTCTGCCAGCAATCGACCTTTATAAATCCCCTCTCATCAGTCTCCACTCCAGCCTCTCTAGCTATTTTGCTATTCGGTTCCACCCCTATCAGTATGAAGACGCCATCGGCTTCGATGAAGCTCTCCTCCCCGCTCTCCAAGTTCCTGACCTTAGCTCCCTCAACCCTACCCTCCCCAACTATAGCTGTCAGGACGCTATTGAATAGGAATTTGACGTTCTCCCTGCCCATCAAGTTATCAACTAACGCCTTCTCAGCCCTCATCGAGGACCTCCTGTGGACTAAGATAACCTCTTTAGCGATCTTAGATAAATAGATGGATGATATTGCAGCAGTATTTCCACCTCCGACTACTATAACCCTCTTCCCCTTGAAGAAGGGTCCATCGCATACAGCGCAGTAGCTAACGCCCTTCCCGAAGAGCTCCCCTTCTCCAGGTATCCCAAGCTTCCTCTCCTCAGCTCCCGTAGCTATAATCAAAGCTCTAGCCTGAAACTCCTTGCCTGAGCTCGTATAAACTCTCTTTAGCTCCCCGGTTAACTCAAGCCTCACTACTTCCTCGGGTGAGAGTATCCTCGCCCCGGACTTGAGCGCGTGCTCGCGCATCCTCCTCCCCAGCTCCTCCCCGCTTATCGATTCGAAGCCAGGATAGTTCTCTATAACCGGATTTATATTGATCTTGCCGCCTGGCATGCTCTTCTCAATGACTAAAACCTTCAGCCCGTATCTAGCTAGGTAGATAGCGGCTGTAAGGCCCCCGGGACCTCCTCCAACGATTATAACGTCATTATCCCTCTCCACCCTCGCTTGTGGCATGAAGAACATCTAATCCCTCCCGATCAGATCGAACCTTATCAGCTTCAACCTCCTATTAAAAATCTCATCCCCATATATTGATATGAGCTCATCTATGAGATCATAGACGCTCTGGAATCCATCCTCCCTCGCTAGGTCATCGTCAATCTCCCCTAAGCTGAGCTCCCTCACCTCCCTTATTATAGCTTCACCTATCCTCTCCTCCCCTGCCTCTAAGTAAACTAAATCTCCAGGATTGAGGCTCGTTTCCATTCTTATCGTGCTCCTCTTCCTCCCAGAGATTATCCAACTCTTATATTTCCCCTTGAACCTCAGGACCTTCATACTACCCCCTCAGGAGCCTGTTGACCATAGGGGGAACTATACCTCCTCTAGCTAATAGAACCTTGGAATCAAACCTGGGGACTCCAAGGACAGGGGAAGATCCAAGGATACCCCCAAAATCTACTTCATCTCCTTCCTTAGCTCCGGGTACTGGAATTAGCCTAACTCCGAGGACCTTATCTAAAGTAACAGCCAAGGCCATCACATCCCCTATTATCGCGGAGATCTTATCAGCTTCAACATCCCCGGGTATCGGCACCATATCGATGCCCGTGCTACAAACAGCCGTCATAGAGAGGAGGGCTTGAAGGTTGAGGGCTCCCCTCCTAACAGCTTCAGCCATACCGGAATCCTCGCTAACCGGTATGAAGGCCCCGCTTAGCCCCCCGACTGAGGAAGTAGCCATAGCGCCACCTTTCTTCACAGCATCAGTCAGTACCGCTAGGGCCAGTAAGCTTCCAGGCGCTCCAACCTCCCCAACCCCCATCGCTCTCAAAATCCCGGCGACGCTATCCCCAATAGCTGGTGTTGGAGCTAGAGAAAGGTCTACGGACCCGAACTTAGCCCCCATGACCTCAGCTACCTCCCTCCCGACCAGCTCGCCCAATCTAGTTATCTTGAAGGCGACCCTCTTAATCGCATCATGGATCGTCCTGAGGTCCTTCCCCTCTAAGAGCTTTACCACACTTTCCACGACACCGGGACCGCTTATCGCGATGTTTATCACAGGATCGTTCTCCCTCCCATCATGGTAAGCTCCAGGTATGAATGGAGTCCCTCCGATAGCATTCGCGAAAACTCCCAGTCTAGTGCATCCCCTATAATCGAGCTCAGCTAGCTCCTTTATTATACCTCCCATGATGGATACGGCCTCTATGTTTATCCCGTGGGCCGTGGATGCGGCATTGACTAGAGAGGAGAGCCTCTCGCTCGATGAGAGAACCTCCGGTATCGAGTATATAACTCCATAATCACCTATAGAGAATCCTGAATCGACGAATGCCGCATGTCCGCCGACGTAATCCAATTTTAGCTCCTCGGATGCCTCCTCCAGGGAAAGACCTATCTCAACTGCTACTTCCCTGGCCTCATCCTTATCTGAGGCCAAGGAGTCAACTAGGTAGCAGGTGGGAGTAACAGCTAACCTCTTAGTCACTATCTTGACCCCCAATCTCCTTGCTACAGTATCAACAGCTTCCCTAAAGCCGGAAGCCTTCTCCTCAATCACGCTGATTATCCCTTCCTTCACGTCATCGTACCTCAGCGAGGGTAGTATGTCTACCCCTAAGGTCACTGCCCTTATATCGAGATTTTGGAACGAGAGCATCTCTAATATCTCAGATATCTCATTTACCTCATATCTAGGCATTCTCACACCCTCTGCATGAACCTGAAGACTTTCTCATGTATCAGGATGACGTTGACCCCTACCTTCTTCCCCCTCTCTTCCAGCTCCTCCCTGAGCTCCTCCAAGCCCTTCCTACTCGAGGAGATATCGACGACCATTATCATCGTGAAAAATCCCCTGAGAACGGTCATGGAAATATCAACTATATTTGCATTAGCTTCAGCTAGAGCAGAGGATATCTCTGAAACTATCCCGGGTCTATCGACCCCTAGGACGGATATGACTATGAGCTCACCCTCGGGCATGGGCTCACTGAGCATCGTGAATAATTAAGCTTGGAGGTTGAAAGCAGTAGCATTGGCAATATTACGGGATTCGGTTAAAAGATCGGAATAGAGATAAGCTACGATCGGAACCGAGATCATGGAAAAGGTTATATTAAATATTCACTCGTCTCGAGCACCCATCGGTGATCCATCATGGGAGAAGCATCATCGATTTTTGTGAGGAGATCCTCCGGTCTAGTTAGAGAGGTTTACCCTAAGGATTCCTTCATATATATAATATCTACTTCACAGCGTACTTCACAGCGTTAGTTTTCGTCTATCTTATAGCGCTTTACGTAGTTCCGGCGGAAGCTCTCGTCCCAGGGCTGATATTATCGACATTCCTCTTCACTTTCCAAGTCCTCGTTTACTCCCTGATGTCTATCGCGATGCCTAGGAGTGGTGGAGACTATGTGATAATAAGCAGGGCGCTGCATCCGTTCCTAGGGTTCATATCAAGCTGGAATTGGTTCATCTGGCTAGCTTTCTGGTTCGCTTTTGGAGGATACACCTTCTCCTCCGTAGCTCTATCCACGATGTTCCTCACCCTCGGGCTAGTGACAGGGAATCCATCTCTAGTCTCAATAGGGGATATGCTAGCTGAACCGATCCCAGCTCTCATCGTGGGAACACTTATCATGCTCGCATTCCTCGTGATGACATCCTTCGGCTTGGGTAGATTCATAAAGATCCAATTGATCACTTTCATCATAGGATTCATAGGTATACTAATTGGCGCTGTTTATTTAGCCCTCTGCGATCCCAAAACTTATGCAGAAACTCTCAACAGGCTTATATCTCAATATGCAGGTACTTCGGATCCCTACAATGCCATAATAAATGCTGCTAAAGGGCTCGGATGGGGACCGGAGAGAGTATATGGCTATACTGCGGAGCACTTGATAAAAGTCCTTCCAGCAGCTTACTTAGCGGTCCCCTGGACCATGGGGACAGTTTTCATAGCTGGAGAAGTTTCTCAGCCGAAGAGAGCGCAATTAATCGGAGGGGTAGGAGGATTGGCCTTCATAGGAGGATTAACTGTAATACTAGCATTCTTGCTTGAGAAAGCAATGGGAATAGAGTTCTTCTCAGCATTCTCATACCTATTCTACAACCCGCCTCAGGGTCTTTCGATACCGATAAAGCCATACTTCAATACCTTAGCTTTCCTCATAATAGAGAACCCTCTCCTTAACATCTGGGCGAATTTGGGATTCATATTCCTCGGCTGGATGTATATGGCTCAGAATTTACTTAACGATAGCAGATTGCTCTTTGCATGGTCTTTCGATAGGTTAATACCCGAGAAGTTCGCTGAAGTGAGCGAGAGATTCAAGTCCCCGATATATGCGCTTCTCACAGTATTCATAATAGCTGAAGTATTCTTGTTTGCCATAATATTCGTTCCAGAGCTTCAAGTAATCTCTAGCATAATGGCCCTCTCCTTCTCAGTGATAATAATGTCTCTAGCAGCGATATTCTTCCCATACAGGAAGAAGGATCTCTTTGAGAGATCAGGGATAAGCTGGAGGGTCGCTGGGATACCATTAATTTCACTGCTTGGTCTAGCATCCCTAATCGTAAACTTGATCTCGAATTACTACTGGATAACCGATCCTAACTACGGGGCGATAAACGATATCTCGGTAATGGCGATGCTGCTCGTGATAATCGTAGGGATCCTAATATACGTCCTAGGTATCTACAGGCTCAAGAGGAGAGGGATAGAGCCCTCAAAGATATATACGGAGCTACCTCCAGTTTGAATTATCCCCACCAACCTTTTTACTTTTCAAAGGGTGAGCGATCGTATGAAGAGGATAGGGAGAGGGAGTATCATATACACATTCAGCCCGGAGCACAAGCCGGCTGAAGTTGCCTCACCAGGAGAATATGTATTATTTGAGACCGAGGATGCCTTCGGAGGGCAGGTGAAGGGGGAGGAGACGCCCCCGGATAAGCTGGACTGGTCGAGGGTCGATGGGGCGACTGGCCCTCTCTACATAGAGGGAGCCGATCCAGGGGATACGCTCGTAGTGGATATACTCGATATAAGGCTGCAGGAGAAGGGGGCAATCGCAGTAATACCGGGCTACGGAGGTCTATCTCACCTCAGCTTCGCACCTAAGGCTAAGGTAGTCAGGATAGAAGGGAGCTTCGTTTACTTCAACGATATCAGGATACCGATAAAGCCCATGATAGGCACGATAGGCGTCGCGCCTGAGGAAGGGGAGATTCCAGCTGGAAACCCGGGGAAGCACGGCGGAAACATGGATGTGAGTGAGTTAGGAGTGAGGAGAAGACTCTACCTCCCGGTATTCACGAAGGGCGCTTTGCTTGCGCTTGGCGATCTTCACGCTGTTCAAGCGGATGGTGAGCTCTGCGTCTCAGCTATAGAATCGCCCGGTGAGGTCCTGGTCAGGGTCAACTTGATCAAGGGGAGGATGCCTAACTGGCCAATCCTGGAGACATCAGAAAGTTTTCAGGTAATAACAGCAGGTAAAGATCTAGATGAGGCTGTCAGAGAGGCTGCAGAAGAGTCAATAAGGGCGATAATGAGGGCTAGGGGGATCCCATTCGAGGATGCATATATGCTGGGAAGCCTGCTCGTGGAGCTCAAGATAAATCAAGTGGTAGATCCCTTACTGGGAGCCAGAGCTAGGGTACCGAAGTGGCTGGTCTCAATACACGACTTCCTGCACTGAGGGATTAACCTATAATCAAATATCAGTTCCGGAACCATATTTTTCTGAAAGGAGCTCCGTTAGAGAGGTGAGGTCTGCATCTAGAGATGAGCATTCAGCTTTAAAATATGCCACGCAATTCGGCTGGATGATAGAAGTAAAGCCTTCTCAAGCTCAAGGTAGTGTCAGAGCTCCGCCATCTAAGAGCTATTCTCACCGAGCTCTAGCGGTCTCCCTGCTATGCGAAGCCCCCTCTAAGATAGAGAATATCTCGAGGGCGAGAGATGTAATAGCGACGATAAACGCCATAGAGTCCTTCGGGGCGAAGTTATCGGATAATCTTACGGAAATAAAGATAGAGCCGCCTCAAAGACCCTCAATTCCAGATGATGTGATCGATTGCGGGGGCTCCGGCACCACTATCAGGTTCTTCGCCCCTATCTCAACTCTCACGGAAGGGGGCTACACTGTGCTCACTGGGAACGATAGCCTGAGGAGGAGGCCGATGGGCCCCATAATAGATGCGATAAACAAACTGGGGGGATGGGCTATTAGCTCCAGGATGAACGGGCTTCCACCCCTCATAGTGAGGGGAGGAGGTCTCAAGGGCGGTGAGGTTGAGATAGATGGAAGCATAAGTTCTCAATTCTTCTCGGGGTTGATGATAGCATCCACGCGCTTCGAGAGGGGCTTGAAGATAAAGCCGATTGGGGAGCTGGTCTCGAGGCCCTATCTAGAGATGACGAAGGAGGTCCTGAGGAGGAGCGGATCCCACGTTGAATTGAATGAGGAGATAAAAGTGGAGCCAGTGCCGCCTAAGGGAATAGAATTCAAAATCCCAGGAGATTATGGTCTCGCCGCTTTTCACATGCTGACGGCCTCCGTCACCGGAGGGAAGGTTATCGTGGGGGATTTGGATAGTACCATGCCTCAAGCTGATTATGCTGCGATAGATGTGCTCAGGAGCTTCGGTGTCGAAGTTCAAGAGGTCGGAAGTAGAGTTATTGTTGAAGGAAGGCCTAAACGCGGGGCTAAATTGAACCTAAAGGATTCCCCCGATATATTCCCGATAGCATGCGTTCTGGCATCCTTCGTGAGCGAGGTCTCGGAGATAAGGGGAGTAGCTCACGCTAGAGTGAAGGAGAGCGATAGAGTAGCTAATATGGCCTCCGAGCTTAAAAAGGTGGGTGTTGAGGTGAAAGAACTCTACGATGGGCTTGTTATAAGGGGAGGGAGCCCGAAGGGAGGGGTGAAGTTAGATTCTCATGGAGATCACAGGATTTTCATGGCCCTTCTAGCTCTAGCTGCTGCCACGAGGGAGGGATGCATCATAGAGGGTGAGGACTCCGTCGCTGACTCCTATCCGAGCTTTCTGGAGGATTCAATGAAGCTTGGCATCGATGTAAGATATAATCTTTAACTGTACTCCCTCCAGGAGTAACCGCATTTCGTACACTTGTATATTCTAGTAGGGGGCTCATCTGCTGCTCTTGTTTGCACTATTTGGAAGTAAGCTTTATCATTACCACATTTAGGACATCTTGCTTCAACAACAGGAGCAGATATTTTCTCAGATTCCTCCTCTATTATAACATCACCGCTCTCCGATGTCACCTTCGTGATGACTTGCGAATTTCCCTTCGGAGGACTCTCACTCTCGTATCCACAGCTCGGACAGTAATATATTAACCTCTTTCCGGCCTTCTTAGGTCTCAAGAGGGTTCCGCATTTAGGGCAGAACATACAGACCCCCCTCTTCTTGAGGGTAGCATATTTAAGTAAATGCATCCCCTCACACCAGAGAAAATGAAGGTACTGAAGGGAGTCAAAAGAAAAAAGACAAAGCAGCTTGCAGTAATAGTAGATGGGCCAAATATGCTGAGGAAGGAATTGGGCACAGATTTGGAAGAAATCAGGAAATTGGCTGAGAGGGAAGGGAGGATAAGATTAGCTGTCGTCGTGCTAGATAGGAAGGCTCCTGAGAAATTAGTTGAAGCTGTAACGAATGCCGGCTTCAAACCATTGATCTCCACGGGGAAAGTTGAGGTAGATTTCTCCATAGTTTGCATGGAAGCTATAAATGATGAGAAAATAGATATGATCATTATGGCCGCTAGGAGCGCCGCCTACATGCCCCTAATACATAAGGCGAAGGAATCTGGGAAGGAGGTGATGATAATAGGAGCAGAGCCCGGTTTCAGTGTCGCATTGAAGAAAGCTTGCGATCAATACATCTTACTTCCATCCTCTTCCCCTGAGGACCTCGCTGAGCCTGAGGGTGAGGATGAAGGAAGAGATAGCGACGATTAAAGCGCCTAAAAGATCTATCATTAAGCCCAAGAGCCCTATTATTCCCTCCAAATACTGACCTATTGAGTAAAATGCTATCCAGAACGATATTATGATGCCCGTGACCATGAGCCTCTCCAGTGAGTCTATCCTCCTCTCCGCGGCCCTCTCAATGGAGCTACCTGAGAACATAATAGCTAGGGATAGGGTTAGAAAGCTACTCGTTTCCTGGAGCAATCTGGCTATTATCAGCTCTATCGGATAGCCTTGAGAGGCCAGGGACAGCGCTCTAGTGTAAGATAAAGATATCGTGAGGAAGAGGCCTATCAGTCCGATTATGAGAGAGGAGAAGCCTACATGCCTGCCGAAGTAGCTTATCCCCCTCATCATCGCTTCCTTCAGCGAGAACCCTTTCTCGAGGAAGAAGAGACCTGCTAATATTGATATCCCTATGTACAAGTACTTCTGGAATTCTATGAGTGAGAAGAGGCCGTATAAAATGAGAATAGCGCCAGGTAAACCGAGAACTATGGATCTGGAGGAAGGGGATCTCATGAGTTTCTCAAAGTATCTCTTTATCAATATGTAAGTGTGCTCTATCTCCCTGCTCTGCTGGACTATCACTCTCCTAACGCTCCTTATAGGGGCATACTTCATTAGGATAGGGATCACTAGCTCATCATCAGCTCCATCAGAGACTAAGACTATACTTGTTGGCTTAAATATCCTCGCAACTTCATCCATCTGCCTATTTATCTCCTCATCGGCTTGAAGTTCCTTCCCCTCATCTCCAGTTATCGTGACGATCTCGACCCGAGTGGATCCCGGAAATATGGATCTAGCTTCATCATATACCTTTATAGCTCCGAAAATGGCATTTGCATCCGCTTCCGTAGGATCAGCGAGAGCTAGTTTTGATGCTGCTTCAAGATTGGCCTCCCTTCCGATCACTGGACCCTTTATCCCTGTCTTAACCCCTAGATCATTATCCCTATCCACGCAGACTATAAGCACTCTTTCCTCTTCCATCAGTTCTTATATCACCCTCAAAAATAAAAAGATCAGCTGGGAGGTTTCTCGAGGAGACCCATCTCTATGAGAAGCTTGAGTTCCTCTATAGAGAGCTTCTCTCCCCCTCTGTATTTCTCCAATGCCTCCTCAGCAAGCTTCTCTTTTATCTTCTTTTCGGCTTCTTTGCTGCTAGCCAAAGTTGCTTCAAATCTCTTCTTTATCTCCTCCTGGATCCCCATAATATCTGCTCTTATTTTCTCAATTTCCTCGCTCAGTTTATCCACTCTTTCACTTCTCTTCTTTATCTCTTCGGTAAGTTCATCTATCTCTTTATTCATCTTCTCTAGAGCTTCCTTCCTGCTAGTTATTTCATCATATATTTTATTTAGCTCCTCTTTTATCTTCCCAATCCTTTCCCCAGCGTCCCTGACGAAGAACCTCCATTTCTCCATCTCCGTCATTAGTTCAAGTATCTTCCTCTTCAGGGATTTCGCTCTGTTTAGATTCTGCAACATCGCCTCATACTGGCTAATCTGCATCACTATATCCCTCTCTTGATCCCTGTTAAGCGGAGATGTCTCTATCCTCCTCTCCAATCTCGCTATCCTTCTCCTCAGGACCTTCTCTGGAATGCCAACGGAACTCACGAGGTACTTATACTCCTCCTTGAGCTTGATCACTTCATCCCTCACTTCTTTGAATCTTTCAAGGGCTTCCCTTCTCTCATTCCTTATTCTCTCAAGATCGTCCTGCATTTTCCTCTTTCTCTCAACGGCCTCTCTGAAGCTCTCCCTCTCCTTCCTCACCTTGTCTATTAGCTCGAACCTCTTCGCTCTGAGCTGTTTTAATTCCTCAATTAACGACCTTCTCTCCTCCTTGAGCTTAGAGAGCATTTGCCTGAGCTCATTCTCCCTCTGCCTGAGGGATCCGACGGATTCATTCAGTACTGTCATGCGGTCTCCTCCTTGGCATCATGAGAGTACGATACTGTAAAGCTACCCCTCTACTTAAAAATTATTCGGTAACCCCTCGTCGCAATGAAGCTAGCTAATATCGATATTCGTATTAAAATCATAAATATTATATCGGAATGAATAAAAATAAACAACACGCCACTCCATTGAAAGTTTTTAATGAACACGCTCGTCACTCGAATCGGGTGTCGAAGGTGCTCGTGGACGAGGGGATGAGGGTCCTATGGCTGGCTAGGACCGGCTGGATGCAGTCGGGCATACCCGCAGCTATATCTGAGACCGTGGCTCAGCATACTTTCATAGCGTCCCTTATAGCTTTAGATTTATTTCCAAAAATGAGAGCATCTGGGAAAGCTTTTAATGAAGCTAAGGTACTTAAGATGATAGTTGTCCATGACATACATGAGGGACTCTGCGGGGATCTGCCGAAGTGGGCCAGCGAGAGGATAAACAAGAGGGTGCTTGAGGAGGAAGCTATCTCAAATATGAATCTCCCCGAGGAGATTAAGATGATTTTGAAGGAATACTCGCTCATGAAATCGGATGAAGCTAAGATCGCGAGGTTAGCTGACCTCATGGCCACGTGGAGGATGGCTATATACTACAAGCAGCTGGGTTACGATGTGGATGATATACTGAAGAGCTCTCAGGTAGAATCGATGAAGCTAGCTAAGGAGCTAGGGTTGGTTGTGGAGGACCTCTAGACTTCAAGGACATCATCGTATTTGGGAGAGGATCCGGGAAGCTTGTGAAGAGGTTCCCTCAATCTGACGGATTCTTTGAATGCCTCAAAAATTTCCTCATCGCTTCCTCCATTCCTCATAACGCTTATGAAGTCAATTAGGGAATCCTCCCTAGATATGCATGTTTTGAAAAATCCTTCCGCTGTCACCCTGAGTCTGGTGCATCCCATGCAGAGTAATGGATTTCCGCTACCCTTAACTATCTCCACAGTAACTCCATCGAGCTCGAAGATAGGCCTATTTTGGAAATCCCTGACCTCCTTCCTCAGGGCGACTCCATCAAGCTCCCTCTCGAAATCTTCGAGGGGAAAGTAGTACTCACTATTGGGATCGAGAAGTTCTATCAGCTGGACCTTCAGCCCCTTCCTCCTCCCAAAATTCACTATATCCCAAAGCTCCCCCTCATTTATCCCCTTGAGAGCGGTGAAGTTCAGTTTGATGGGCTTCAATCCCCATAGAAGGGCCTCATCTATGCCCTTAAGCACTCTCTCCAGACCATCCACGCCAGTTATCCTCTCATATACACCTCTCTTTAGGGAATGAAGGCTCACATTTATCCTATCGAGCCCCGCTTCCCTCAGGCCCCTGGCTCTCTCGACTAGGAAGTAACCGTTCGTGACTAAGCTCACTTCCTCCGCTCCAGAGGACTTGAGCTCACTCACTATTTCCTCCAGATCCCTCCTCATTAGGGGCTCTCCTCCAGTCAATTTGACCCTCTTAACACCGTGCTTCGAGAGAACCCTCATCAATCTTCCTATCTCCTCTGGTCTCATCTCCTCTCCCCTAACGTAATGCCCCTCCCTGTGACAGAAGAAGCAATTGTAATTGCAAGAATTCGTGACGGATATCCTCAGGTCGGTGACGGGCCTTCCCCACCTATCTATCAACAACGGATTTCACCTTCCTCTCCACGAATATCTCCTCTATCTTAGTATGAGGGTAGTTCCCGCTCTCATCCTTCTCCAGATACTTGACCATATCCCATATATTGAGGAGGGCCGAGGAGACTGCAGCGAGGGCTTCCATCTCCACCCCGGTCTGAGCTATGGCTTTCACCCTCACGCTGACTTCGATGTAATCCTCACCCAGCCTGAAGTCGACATCCGTTGAAGTTACTTGTATCGGGTGGCACAGCATTATGATCTTCGGGGTTTCCTTGACGGATTGGACAGCTGCAACTCTAGCTACAGTCAATACATCGCCTTTCTTCACTTCTCCAGCCCTTATCTTCTCTATAGTCTCCTTCCTGAGCCTTATCCTTCCCTTAGCTATCGCTTCCCTATATGCGGGAGGCTTGTCCGTTATATCTATCATCGAGCCCCCCTCCGGCTCTGGTAATTAAACCCACCTCTCCCTTCCATCTGAGAAGATCTCCTTCTTCCATATGGCAACGCTCCTCTTGACTTCATCTACTATCCATCCCGCGGCTTCGAAAGCTTCTTTCCTGTGTGCGGACTTGGTCAGGACGAAGAGTGAGATATCGCCCGCCGGCACCTCGCCCACTCTATGGAGTATAAGGGCATCCCTCAATCCGAACCTCCTTATAGCTTCTTCCCTGATCCTAATAAGCTCCCTTTCAGCGATCTCCGGGTAACAATCGTAGAATATCTTATCGACCTGACCCTCCTCAGATTCCCTCCTCACAATCCCGAGGAATGCGACCACAGCTCCTACATCCCCATATCCGGCTTCGAGGAAAGGTTCGGGAGATATCCTCTCCCTTACTACCCCAGTGCTTCCTCCCGCGAAGCTCGGGAATATGGCTACGAGATCCTCCCCGCGGACCTCGGTGGAGAGATCTCTCTTAAGCTCATGATTCACAGCTACATTTATCCCTTCGATCTCTTTTATTCCCAATCTCTCTAATAGCTCCTTTAGGCTTCCATCAAATTCCAATTTCTTTTCTCTGAATCCTAAAAGATCTGAAAGCCTCCCATAAACCTTTACTAGGACCATTCATCTCACCAGTTCAATAGCCATGCTCTGGGCTCCCCCTCCCCCGTGGCATATCGTAGCTAAGCCCCTCCTCTTCCCCCTTATCCTCAAAGCGTTAAGCAGAGTTACCACTATTCTAGCTCCGCTCGCTCCTAAAGGGTGGCCCAGGGCTACAGCGCCTCCAAATGGATTCAGCTTCTCTAGAGGTATTTCCAGCCCCTTAGCAACTACTAGAGTAGCTAGGGCGAAGGCCTCATTATGCTCTATTATATCGAACTCATCTATTCCCATCCCTATTCTATCCAGCAACTTCTTAGTTGAGATTATGGGGGCCTCTATGAAATCCTTTGGCTCTAAGGAGGCTGAGGAGAATCCTATTATCCTGGCTATTGGTTCCAAACCCCTCTCCTCCACTATCTCCCTATGGGCTAGGACTAGAGCAGCTGCTCCGTCGCTTATCTGAGACGCGTTAGCGGCTGTTATAACTCCATCTGGCCTGAAAGCTGGCTTAAGTTTAGCTACCCTCTCTATGCTAGTATCGGGCCTTATACCTTCGTCGCTCTCTACAGGGGCATCCCTCACCCTCTCCATCTCCCTAGCGAAGTACCCTCTCTCAGTCGCCTCCTTAGCCTTCATATGGCTGGAGACCGCGAACTCATCGCACTCCTCTCTAGATATTCCCCATTTCCTCGCAGTTTCTTCAGCTTCCTCCCCCATCAGAAGGCCTGTATGGGGATCCGTGAGGCCATCGTAGACCATTAAATCTATCAACTTCTCCCCAGCGAAGGAGAACTTCACCCCCCATCTCCACTGCGGAGGTAGAGCGTAGGGAGCGTTACTCATGCTCTCCATCCCCCCGGCTACTACTACCCTGTTCTCCCCGAGAGCTATGCTCTGGGCAGCTAGCGCTATCGCTTTCATTCCGGAGGCGCATACCTTATTCACGGTGAATCCGGGGACATCTTTGGGAATACCAGCTATTATAGCTGCTTGCCTAGCTGGATTCTGGCCTACCATCGCTTGCAAAACGTTCCCCATTATCACCTCATCCACATCGCTGGGCTCCAATCCGCTCCTCCTGACAGCAGCCTCTATAGCTGCGGCACCTAGCTGAGGAGCGGTCATCTTAGATAGGGCACCTCCGAACTTCCCTATGGGTGTCCTAGCGAAGCTAACGATGAATACATCGCCTAACATACTATCACCTGAGTTCCCTTAGCCTCTTTATTAGAGCTGGGAGAAACTCATAAAGGTCCTTCACTATACCATAATCAGAGTTTTCGAATATTGGGGCTCCAGGATCATTATTTATGGCAACTATCACTTTGGAATCAATTATACCCGCTGAAAACTGCTGCTGTCCCGATGCTCCTACGACGAAGAGGAGCTTCGGAGCTATCCTGACCCCGCTTATCCCTATCCAAGATTCCTCGGGCACCCACTTGAGGTCAGCTGCTAGGGGTCTCGTGGACCCTACTACGCCGTTGAAAAGTTCAGCTAGCTCCTGAGCGAGCTTCAAGTCCTCCTTCCTCTTGAAGCCCCTTCCTGCAGCAACCACCACATCAGCCTTATCTAGAGGTATCCCTAGCTTCGGCTTAGGCCTCCTCTCCACTACTTCGTAAGACCTCGCGGCCTCGAACTTGCAATGCAAGGTCTCATGCGTTGAATCAGCATCTAGAGGCTTGAATTTGCCCTTCTGAATGCTGATGGCGGCAGGTAGGGAAAGCTCCTCCACAGAAATCGCTTTTCCACCGTAAGTCATCCTCTCTATTATGAGCTTACCATTGCTCAAGCTCAGGGATGAGACTTCTGTGGCGACAGCTCTCTCCAGCTTCTGCGCTACCTGTCCTATTAGCTCCCTACCCCTCTTATCGCTCGAAAATATGAGCAGATCATAATCCTTAGCTAGGGATGCTATAGCGTTGAGGAGTCCCGACTGATCCTCGGAGCTCACATCGCATATTATAACTCTCCTAGCTCCCTTGACCTCCCCCTCCCTATCCCTCTGATCCGAACTCAGGAGGAGGGAGACATCACCAACCCTGCTCCCTGCAGATATCAGTTCCTTAGCTAACTCGAAATAGTGACTGAACACTAGGACGTTCATCCTCTCACCTCTAGGAGTCCCTCGCTCCTTAAAGCATCGATAAGCTTCTCTATAGCTTCCTCAAGCTCTCCCTCAATGATAATCCTCTTCCTCTCAACTCTCAGGGCCTTGATCTCCTTAACCTTGACCTTGGGCTCCACAGTCGCCTGAACCTCCTTCTGCACTATCGGTTTCTTCGATGCCTTCATTATGTGGAGGACAGTGGGTATCCTGGGTTGATTTATCTCCTGAGTCACAGATATCACGGCAGGCAGCTTCAGGGATACGACTTCATCATAATCCTCCAAGCTCCTCGTGACTTTTATTTCATCCCCGTTGACCTCTATACTTGTAGCATAGGAGAGGTAGGGCCAACCGAGCTCCGCAGCTACTCTAGCTGGCAGGACTCCTGAGAAGTTATCCTCGCTACCCTCGCCAGCTAGCACTAACTGATATTTCCCCCTTATCTCCTCCGAAAGCAATTTAGCAGCTGAGTAAGTGTCCATGTACTGATTGCTAAGGAGGAGCAATGCTTCATCAATCCCCATCGCCAGAAGCCTCGTTAAAGCTTCTCTCGCTTCCTTCAACCTCCTTCCAGAGGAGCCGAAGCATGAGAGCATTATTGCAACAGCTTTGCCCCCAACTTTCTCCTTTATCCTGACGGCCTCCTCAGCGGCATTGAGCTCTATGTCGCCCGCTTTCGTTGGGGCTTCATCTAAATATATCTTCCCGGTCCTACTATCGATAGCCAGTTGCTGAACGTCTAGGGACTGTTTGACGAGTACGGCTATATCCATAGGGACACCTCAATTCGATGCAGTTGTTTAAGAAAAAGTTTGACCTCAATTAGCCGGACTCCCGCTAGGGTCCCCCGGAGTAGCTCGGGCGCCTTAGAGCTAAACTTTTTAATTTTTAGGTGCGCAGTTCGTGGGTGATCGTTTGGTGGATTTCTCATTCACCGAGGAGGAAGAGGTCTTCAGGAAAACCCTGAGGGAGCTGTTATCCGAGGTCCTGGCCCCCAGGGCTAGGGAGATAGATAGGAACTGCAGGATACCGAGGGAAGTGATAAGCGCACTAGCTGAGAGCGGCATTCTGCTTCTGACAGTGAAGCCGGAATACGGGGGGCAGGGGGCCAGCTGGGTCATGGGTACGATAGCTACTGAGGAGATAGCTAGAGCAGATCCCAGCGTAGCTACCGCTGTTTTCCACCTGGTCGAGGCCTCCTGGGGGAAGATAGTGGAGAGGTACGCGAAACCCGAGCTTGCTAAGGAGGTCCTCAGCAGGGCAGCCAAGGGGGAGGGGTTCGTGGGCATCTGCTCAACGGAGCCCCAGGGCGGGAGTGATGTAGCTGGGTTCAGGACGATAGCGAAGAAGGAGGGAGATCACTGGGTCCTCAATGGTGAGAAGACCTATATAAGCGGTATAGTTGAGGCTAAGGAAGTGGATGGTGGCTATGTGACCCTCGTGAAGACGAAGCCCGAGGCTGGATCCAAGGGGATAAGCCTCTTCTACCTACCGATAAATGCTCAGGGCATAGAGACGGGCCTCTTCGATGACATGGGGAGGTGCGGTATAAGCACGGGCTGGATCAGGCTGAATAACGTTAAGCTAACTGAGGATCATCTTATAGGGAGGGTCAATGAGGGATTCGAGATAGCTATGGAGGGTTTCAACAGAGCTAGAGTATTCGTCTCAGCGGGATGCACTGGTTCAGCTATGGCTATGTTCGATTACACTAGGGATTACGTCAAGAACAGGGTACTTTTCGGGAGGACCCTAGCATCGTTCGAGGGCATCCAGTTCCCACTGGTCGATTACTACTCTAAGATAGAGGCGGCCAGACTCGTTATGTATAAAGCAGCCTGGATGGTGGATCAGTACGATCAGGGCAATGCTACTCTGAGGGATGTGGGCTTCTGGGCTGCGATGGCGAAGTTACTCGCACCTGAGATCGCTGTTGATGCTATAAAGGAGTTCATGAAAGCTACTGGAGCTTACGGTTATACGAAGGATACGCCGCTGGAGATGGCTATGAGGGGAGTCCTTAGCTATTACGTCGGTGCCGAGGGAGGACAAAACATAATGAGGCTCATACTGGCGAGGTTCCTCTTCGGATCTGAGCACCTGCCGTATAAGCAGAAATGATCCTTTTTAAGGGTTCCCACCTTGACTCTTTTTAAGTGCCCCAGGTGCGGCACCACATCTAGCAGTGATTGGGTCTGTAAATGCGGCTTCCCGATGGAAATAGTACCAGAAAAGCTAATTTGGTCTGTTGATGAGAGGGAGCCCTCGATTTGGAGGTATAAAAGTCTTTTACCTCATGTCGAAAGGATAGTCAGCTTGGGGGAAGGCTTAACTGACTTGAGGAGAGTGGATGGGGTCCTCGTTAAGGATGAGACCAGGAATCCCACTGGATCCTACGTAGATAGGGGATCCTCTGTTATGGTCAGTTCCTCGAACATGGCCATTGGGGAGCTCGAGTTCCTGCAGGATGTCACTATCTCCCTGGCATCCTATTTGATCGCTTCTGGGAAGGAAGTGAGGGTCATCGTCAATCCCGAAGAAGTCGATGTCAGCGAGCTTCTCTACCTCTCACAGCTCAAGATACCGATATCCTTCAGTGTCAGGGAAACGAGAGCCTCGTACGAGAACCCCTTTATGATAGAGGGATTCAAGACAATAGCTTATGAGCTCTACGAGTTCAAGGGCAAATTCGATGGAGTAGTTATACCCTCGGAATCCGGTATCCTGGCATACGGGATAATCAAGGGATTCAGGGAAATGGAGGAGATGGGTCTGATGGAGATGCCCCGGATATACTTAGTCCACTATAGCGGTATTGGAGGGGAATTCATCGAATTTCTGAAGTCCCTAGGGGCTAGGACGATGAGCTTGGATACTAAGGATACGATGGAGTCCCTCATAAAGTTAGCGAAGATGGGCATATACGTGAAGCCGATCTCAGCTATGGCCTACTCAGCCGCCTCTAGACTCGGGAGTGAATACGTGGCCCTACTGACGGGATCCAGTATGAGGAGATGGAGGGTCGGTTCATTCGCCCCCCTCACGGAGCTTCAGAGGAGAATCCTGGAGGTCATGAGGGATGGGAAGGAGATGACCGCATACCAGATATGGAGACTAGTGGAAGGAGCGACCCTGCAAGGTGTCTATAAAGCCCTCCTCAAGCTCTCGAGAATGGGCCTAATCTCCTCGGAGAGGAAGCTATATAAGAGGAGGATGAAGAGAGTTTACAGGCTAAGGACATCAGCTAATAGGCTCTGATGAGGTGATATAATTGAGTCTTAGGGAAAAGGAGATTCTATTGAAGGATTCTTTGGTTAATCTGGACGAGGAAAGCTTCATGAAGTACCTCGAGGAGCTCATCTCCTCAGGGGAGGATCCATGGAAGATAATACTCGGCCCGATGAGTGAGGCGATGGAGGAGATAGGGAAATTATTCGAGGAAGGCGAGTACTTCATAGCAGAGATGCTGAAAGCTGCATCAATATTCAAGAAGGCCCTAGATAAGCTGGGGATAGGGGCTGAGGGAGGCGGTAACTTAGGGACCGTTGTCATAGGAACGGTTAAGGGGGATGTTCACGATATAGGGAAGAGTCTAGTGGCGACTATGCTTAAGGCCTCGGGTTTTAAGGTAATCGATCTTGGAGTCGATGTGGATGCAGATACATTCATAAGGGCTGTTAAGGAGTATAGAGCTGACATATTGGCGATGAGTTCCCTCCTGACGACGACCCGGGATTATATGAGCGTTGTTATAAGGAGGCTGGAGGAGGAGGGACTGAGGGGGAGGGTGAAAGTGCTTATAGGAGGTCTTTCCACCTCACCAGAGTTCGCGAAGTCAATAGGTGCTGATGGATGGGCTAAAAATGCGATAGAGGCTGTCGAGGTTGCCAAGAGCTTGTTGAGAAATGCGAGAGCCTAAAGAGAATATCATAGCCCGGTTAAGTGAATAGAAGCTTCCCCAATTTTCGCTAACTCATGAACTGGGCGCTTCTGGAGTTAAAAGCTCATATCAGGAGGTTTGAGCTTTAAGGGAATTAGTGCGATGAAATAGAGGACGGAGAGTAGGGGGATCGCGTAGTTGAGGGAGTTCATGAGGGACGGGTATATCCCATAGAATATTGCGTGTGATAGGGAGCTCGTCGCTATCGGAAGGGATATAGACATACCTTCAGGCCTTCCTGTGAGTTCGATAGCGAACTTGTTCCTGGAGGAGTAGTAGAAGGGTTGGATTGGGATGAGGAGAAGTGATATAAGGATGATTCCATCTTCAAGGAGTGCGCATAGGATTAAGTGTGCTAGGAGAAGGGAGCTTGAGGAGAGGAAGGATATCATTCCCCCAGCCCTGTCGACCAACTTTCCTATTAATGGTCCGAATATTATATCTAATAACATAGATAAAGAAAACAATAATCCAATTAATGAGCTAGATCTTCCGAAAAATTCATAAAGTTTTATTTCTAGTAAATTGTATGCGAGAGGAGTTACGAAGCCCTCTAGGATCAGGATAGGCATGAGGAGGCTTATGGTACTCGAATTCATCTCCCAATTTGCCTTCTCACTATTTATCCCGTCAGGGACGATTATCGAGGACAATAAGCATACTAAAGAGGATATCAATAGTAAATTCTTAATACCTATGCTATCAACGAGGAACCCGCCTATCAGGAGGCCTATTATACTCCCCAGCCCTGAGATCGTGTAATAAGTTCCAGATGCCTCGCCCTCCTCCATCTCCCCGAACAGGGATTCAAGGATCAGCGGCTCGTAGCAGGATAGGAGGCTGAGGAGGGTGCTCATGATGAAGTAATTAGTGTTATTGAGGGCGAAATACAGTAGGAGAGATGAAGAAAGTGCTATCGATATTGAAATGAGTCTCCTATATTTGATAAGGCTGAAGATCAGAGTTCCGAGGAAATTAACTATTGCGCCTAAGCTTATAGCGAGGAAATAGCCATTAATACCATGTAGATCGTAGATCTCCAGCATCAGGTAAATATAACTCAGACCCCAGGCGAGATCGAGTGAGAATGTCATGGCTAGGAAGCGCAGGTTCTCCATAGTCATTTACCATCCCCCCGCTACGAAATTTTTCTTGAGAGAGGATTGTGGGTAAAGTATCTTAATGTTATGGGACAATTATGCTACAATAAATTATTATAAGGGATAATACTCCCCAGAAAATAGATTCATTTTGCAAATATAAACTTTTCGCTAATGAAAAAGGAAGGGGGTTCAGACCTTCTTATAGCAGAACCACCAATCGTAGCACTCTATCTCTTTCGCCTTAGCGAGCTCTAGTCTCTGCTTTGCCGTCTCAACATCGCTTGCAGGTCTTACTATCACTTTATCACCTATTAACTCATTGTTCGGCCAGTCCGCAGGTGTGGCGACTTCGTACTTATCGGATGTCTGCAGAGCCTTCAAGGCCCTCAAGATCTCATCTATGTTCCTCCCTATCTCCTGCGGGTAGTAGAGTATCAGCCTTATGAACCCGTGGGGATCCACTATGAAGACAGCTCTCACGGTATTAGTCCCCTTATTTGGATGTATCAATCCCAGCTTTCCCGCAACTCTGCCAATGTCGTCCGCGATCACTGGGAACTCTATCTTAACCCCTAGCTTCTCCTCTATCCATTCAATCCATTTTATATGGCTGAATACCTGATCTATGCTGAGCCCTATGAGCTCGGCATTGAGCTTCCTGAACTCATCATACCTCTTCTGGAAGGCAAAGAACTCAGTAGTGCATACCGGTGTGAAATCGGCTGGATGGCTGAACAAGATGAACCACTTGCCCTTGTAGTGATCTGGCAGCTTGAAGACTCCATGCGTGGTCTTGACCTCGATCTCGGGGAACTTCTCCCCTAGCAGCGGGATCCTTCCCTCCTCCATGATCTCACCGCTAATTATCGAGTTAGCAATTTAAAAAGATTTCGTTCATAAAAAGAATCAAAGGGTAAATGAGACGTACGATGCAAAGGGCCCTATTTGTTTAATAAATTTATTATAAAAACATTTATTGAAAATTTATTATAGTGAGAGATGACTGACAATATAATTATTGAGAATAATAGAGGGGAAGCGGGAGGTAGCATATCTTAAAAATCCCCTAAGTTATCTCGGGGGATTGCCATAGTCGATAGACTAGTTGAGATGGTAAATATAACGAAGAGATTTCACAATGTGGTGGCAAATAATAAAGTTCATTTCGATTTAAAGGGAGGAGAAATACATGCTTTGTTAGGAGAAAACGGGGCCGGTAAGACAACTTTAATGAACATACTCTACGGATTATACCGCCCCGATGAGGGCGAAATTTACGTGAGGGGTAAGAAAGTCAATATAAGAAGCCCGAGGGATGCAATAAGACTGGGAATAGGTATGGTTCATCAACATTTTCTCTTCGTTGAGGACCAGACTGTCGCCGAGAATCTGGCGCTTAGTTGCTCTAGAAGTTTCATCAATCCGTTGAGGGATCTGGAGGAGGGACTGAAGTACATAGAGAGATACGGGATAAAGTTAGATCTGGGATCATATATATGGCAGCTCTCACTGGGGGAGCAGCAGAGGGTCGAAATAGCTAAAATATTGCTCTCAGGAGCTGATATAATAATATTGGATGAGCCTACATCCGTTCTCACACCAAAAGAAGTGAGTGAGCTATTCGAATGCTTGAAAATGATGAGATCGGATGGTAAAGGCATTATCTTCATAACCCATAAGCTCAATGAAGTCTTCTCCATAGCTGATAGAGTTACCGTAATGAGGAACGGTAGTGTGATCGCTACTTTACCGATAGAGAGAGCAACTAAGGAGGAACTCGCCAAAATGATGATAGGAAGGGAGATAACATTCGAATCTCAGAGATCTGAAGCAGTTAAGGGAGATCTCGTGCTCGAAGTAGAGGAACTTTCAGTCATCGGTGATAGGGGAAGGGAGAGCGTCAAAGGAGTGTCGTTCGGTGTTAGGGGCGGGGAGATATTCGGAATAGGGGGAGTCTCTGGGAACGGTCAGAGCGAGCTAGTGGAGTCTATAGTTGGCCTGAGGAAAGTCAGGAAAGGTAGGATAACATTTATGGGGAAGGATATCACGAATAAGCCCCCCAGAGAGATCTCCGAGCTTGGAGTGGCCTATATACCGGAGGACAGGATGAAGTTCGGGATAGTTCAGAACATGAGTATAGCGGAGAATGCTGTGCTCAAGAGATATCATAAGGAGCCCTTCAGCTCTAGGAAGATCCTGAGATATGAGAGAATATTGGAATTTGCTGAGAATTTAATGGAGGAATTCGGCATAGTAGCACCTTCAGTCCATACACCGGCTAAAAACCTCTCGGGGGGTAATGTACAGAGGCTCGTGGCCGGGAGAGAACTTTCCGGGAATCCTAAACTAATAGTAGCTTCGAATCCAACGCATGGCCTCGACATATCTGCTACCGAATATATAAGGAACCTCCTCATCGCCCACAGGGATAATGGTTCAGCTATATTGCTCGTATCTACAGATCTGGAGGAGCTCCTCGAACTGAGCGATAGAGTGGCTATAATGTTCGAGGGAAGGTTCTCAGGAATCTTCAAGCCAGGGGAGGTCTCATCAGAGGAACTGGGTCTTATGATGTCGGGAGGAGTGTCCCTTGAAGTTGGTCAAAAGGGTTGAGGTTCCTAAGAGGCTTTTAATAGCTGTAAGGATAGGATCTATAGCTCTGGCCTTAATAGTATCATCAATACTCCTCCTAACGCAGGAGATAAATCCATATGATTTCTTCTCGGGTCTCCTATTGAATGTCTTCGGTACCAACGTCGGCCTGACGGAATCCATAGTGAGGATGATACCCCTACTCCTCATAAGCTCGGGATTATCGCTCTCATTCAAGGCGGGTTTCTGGAACATAGGGGCTGAGGGACAGCTGTTAGCTGGAGCTATGCTCGGTTATCTACTAGCTTCCAGTCTTGATCTTCCCGGCCCCATTCAAATCCCCTTGCTCTTCATATCAGGTTTCCTCGCTGGGGCAGCTTGGGGAATAATCCCAGCCTTATTGAAAGCTAGGCTCAATATGAATGATGTGATATCCACCCTCATGCTTTACTACGTGATCTACTGGATCTTTCAGCATATGATACACGGTCCGTGGAAGGCCGTAGAGACAGTGGGTGGGCTCACTTATGGAGGATTCGCCCATACGAGCGTTATACCGGCTAACTCCCAACTGCCTGTGATAGAGGGGACCAGAATACATTGGCCTACTCTTCTCATAGCACTGGCATCAGCTTTCCTAGTTTACTTCCTCCTCAGGCGGACGACCTGGGGCTTCGAGATAAGGGCCGTAGGAGATAATCCAGATGCCAGTAGGGCTGCTGGGATAAGTAGTACTAAGGTCTTACTGATAGTCGCAGTAATAAGCGGAGGTCTCTCTGGAATAGCGGGAATAGGAGAGCTTTGCGGGATTCAGAAGAGGTTCACACCAGAATTCCTTTCGGGTTACGGCTTCTCCGCAATAATAACCGCTTGGTTGAGTGGGACGAACCCCATCAGCTTGATAATAGCTAACTTCCTTTATGGAGGACTTCTAGTAGGCGGAAATTATGCCATGATATCTTACAAGCTCCCCATAGGATTCATAAACCTATTCAACGGGGCTATACTACTATCCGTCCTGGCCGGCGATTTCATGGTGAGGTACGAGCTGAGGAGGGATTGAAATGGAGCTATTAATGGTGGAGAACATCCTCTGGATAGGATTCAGGTCAGCAGTTCCTCTTCTTCTAGCGGCTCTTGGAGAAATATATGCCGAGAGATCCGGGGTACTTAACTTGGGCGTGGAGGGGATGATGGCCCTAGGGGCAGCTTCCTCTTTCATAGTCGCGATTCAAACTGGGAGCCCATGGTTAGGCGTGCTATCAGGCCTCTTAGCGGCTGTACTACTCGCTCTAATACACTGTTTTATCAGCATAACCCTGAAGTCCAACCAAGTAGTTTCAGGACTCGCTCTCTCGATGCTGGGTCTCGGAGTAAGCAGCATCATCGGGAGAAAATACGTCGGAGCCCAGCTACCGCCTGAAGTTAGGCTACTTCCCAGGCCCTTGGATCCACTCCATAAGATCCCTCTAATCGGCAAACCGGTATTCGATCAGGACCCGATGTTTTATATGAGCCTCCTCCTCACAGTGATCCTCTGGTTCATACTCTTCCGCACGAGATATGGCATAATAGTGAGATCGGCTGGAGGAAATCCGGCAGCTGTGGATGCTGCCGGTATATCAGTGGCCAAGGTAAGATACGCTTCAACTATACTGGGGGGTGCATTATCCGGACTCGCTGGAGCTTATCTCTCTATATCTTACAATCCAGTCTGGATAGAGAACATAACGGCGGGTAGGGGGTGGATAGCCATAGCTCTAGTCATATTCTCCCTCTGGGATCCGGCTAAAGCTCTACTGACATCCTTCTTATTCGGGTCAATAGAGGCATCCAGCTACACTCTGCAAGCCTTTGGCTATAGTCAATGGCTCCTGAGCGCTTTACCCTATCTCCTGACGATCATAATACTGATGATAGGGTCCTCCAGTAAGTTCAGGAGGAGAATGGGGGCACCCCGCTACCTCGGGGTCCCGTATGAGAGGGAGTGAGATGGGGAGGCCAACCCCCCATGAGGCTTGAAAAGCCCGGCCTCCCCAGGCCGCCGCCCACGGCGGCCCGCTAACTTAGAATTTCACCCTTAAAAATTTTTCGTTGCCCCCAGCTGAAAGCATAGGGAAATTTTTATAAAATGATGTTGTAAAATGGCCTAGCCCCCCATGAGGTGATCTTATGTCGTATAAGTGGCTCGCGATCTCTCTTATCCTCCTGTTACTGGGTGTCGTAGGGGGATACTCCCTAGCCCCCAAGGGGACCACGCAAACGGTCACACAGACTGTGACGCAGACAGTGAAGGGGACCTCGACTCTCACCCAGGAGAAAAAGGTGAAGGCGGCATTCATATACATAGGGCCAATAGGGGATTACGGCTGGTCCCATGCTCATCATCAGGCCAAGGAAATGATAGATAAGAAGTACGACTGGCTTGAGACGACACAAGTGGAATCCGTAACCCCTGCAGCGTCAGCAGGTGTAATGGAGCAGCTCATATCCCAGGGATATAATGTCATATTCACGACGAGTTTCGATTTCATGGATCCGACGCTTGAGGAGGCTAAGAAACACCCAGATATCATATTCTGGCACTGCTCAGGTTATAAGAGGAGTACTAACATGGGAACTTATTTCACGGAGTTCTATCAAGCCTACTATCTGAATGGACTCATGGCAGGCGCTCTTACTAAGACGAAGAAGATAGGGTATGTAGCTGCTCACCTCATACCGGAGGTCGTCAGGCACATAAACGCTTTCGCTATAGGAGTGAATGAGGTATGCCCGGACTGCAAGGTCTATGTAAGGGAAATAGGAGCTTGGGTAGATCCTACGAAAGCGAGGCAGGCTGCAGAGGCCTTGATATCGGAGGGAGTAGATGTACTAGCTTTCACAGAGGATACTCCTACGGTCGTGCAAGTGGCAGAGGAGCACTTCATGAGAGGTGAGAGGGTCCTCGCATTTGGTCACTACAGCCCGATGAAGGAATACGGGAAGGATGTATGCGTCAGCGGACAGATCGCTCACTGGGAAGTCATATATGATGATATACTCTCGAAGATATATGCGGGCTCCTACACTAGTGAGAACTTAGAGAACGTTGATTACTGGTGGAAACTGAAGGAAGGATCCGTTGAGCTCGGCTGTGCTTATAATGAGCCCGTGAATCCGAAGTTCATCGATGAGCTGAGATCGGTGAGGATAAAGGGAGACGTTCAGTTGCCTAATGGTACTGTGCTGAAGGATCCCGATGTTTACACATTGGTCTTCGCTAGGTTAGCTCAGATGGGTGCTATCTGGACGGGGAATGGATGGAAATACGTGAATGATGAGACCTTCGACCCGTTCACAGGGCCCATATATGATAACAAGGGTAAGCTGAGAGTACTGCCGGGTCAGAGGATAGGGCACGATGAACTCTGGTCGATGCAATGGTGGGTTAGCAATATCGTGGGCCCCGAACTCGGGGGCTAATCCTCCTTTATTTTCATCCTCATCCATTTGATGCGTTTTATCGCCTCAAAACCGGCCGCTTCGAAAGCCCCTCTGTATTTGCACCATGTCTGGGTCCTCACTTTAGTTGCTCCCATATCGTATGCTATCGATAGGGCCATCTCAGCTGAATCGAAAATCTGACCCAAATTTGCCCTCTCAGGCCCCCATATCAGAGCATATAGGTAGTTATCATCAGCTGTCGGCCTGAAAAGACCCAGGACGAACTCCCAAAGGCCGACCCTGACCTTGAAGACCCTAGGGGGTGGGAGGCCCACAGCTTCTCTACCCCAGAGGAGCTCCCAAAGGAGGGCCGATGGTCTTGTCTGTCCTGCTAGCATCTGGACAGCTACTGGAAGTTCCCTCTTTCCTATCTCCTCTATCTTAGGCTGCTCAGGGGCCGGTCTGGGCTTCGCTTCCATGAGCACTTGCGACTCTATCTCCGAGAATCCTAGGGCCTCGAAGAAGGGAATGGCCTCATCATATGGTATTGTATCGAGAGCATAGAATCCCATATCCCTCGCTAATTTACTACATTCCTCAACTAGCTTCCTACCAACTCCTATACCCCTCTCCCCCTCCTTAACCCAGACCATCTGCAGGTAAGCGTGATCCCCCACGGGGCACTTCAGCCTCTCGGGAACTATCTCAGCTTCTCCTATCAAGGTATCATCCTTCAGAGCTATCAATATTTTCCCATCCGCTGATAATAGGGCATCCACATACCAACTGAAGACTTCCGGATCCCCCCAGTAACCACAATCCCTTATCCTCATGCTTAACGGAATCTCCCTCCACCTGGGGCAGTGGATGGAGATAACATCCTCCAGAAACTTACGATCGAACTTAACTATCCTCAAGCGATCCCCTCCAGCATCTCATTAAGATCAACAAATACCCTGCTAGCCCCCTCCCTCACCCTGAACTTAGCGAGGCTACTTAAATTGGTTTCCTCAGGATTTATCTCCACTAAAGTAGCGTTGTTCCGGAGGGCCATCATCGGCAGGGTCGCTGCTGGCATCACGAGCCCGCTAGTCCCTATTATAAGCAACAAACTGGCCGATCTGATCATATCTTCAGCTCTCATCCACTCATCCCTGGGGAGCGGCTCGTAGAACCAGACTACATCCGGCCTCATGATGGAGCCGCATCTATCGCACTCAGGTGGCACCCTCTCCGGCATGTTCCCGAAGCCCAAGTAGACCTTATTATCGCAAGAAGTACATCTTATCCTCCAAATCGAACCGTGAAGTTCCACTAAGTTCTTAGAGCCAGCTCTCTGGTGGAGGCCATCCACATTTTGAGTTATCACGCCCTTCAATATGCCCTTATCTTCCCAGAGAGCGAGTATCTCATGAGCTGGAGTCGGTCGAGCTCTCGCGATTATGGACATCCTCCATAAATACCAATCCCAGACTAGCTTGGGATCCCTGAAGAAAGCCTGGGGAGTCGCGAGCTCCTCCGGATCATACTTCTCCCAGAGCCCTCCCTTCCCCCTGAAAGTCGGTATCCCAGCTTCGGCCGATATGCCAGCTCCCGTGAAAGCTACGACTTTGCCTGAGTTCCTCCTTATGAGCTCAGCTATCGATCTGAGCTCATGGGAGTTCATGGGGCTCGACCTCAGGGGGCTTGAATGGATAGCTCCTCACCTCAGCCTCTAAGGGACATCCTCCCCTGCAGAAAGAGAGCAGGGGGCAGCTCTTACAGGCATCCCCTATATAAGCTGCCTCCCTTATGCTCAAGCATTCCTTCGAGTACCATATATCCATCCATCTATCCTTCAGTATGTTCCCGAGCTTCAAGTAATGGCTCTGGCAAGGTATAACAGTACCATCCGGTTCTACAGCGAGATTGATGCTGCAGGCGGAGCAGAACTTCAGCCCCAGCCCCATGCTTATTGGATCCATCTCGCAGTACCTCGTAACCCCGTACCAAGTGAAATCGAGATCTAGCTCTACAGCTAGCTCCTTAGCCTCGGTTATTATGTTGATCATCTCCTCGAAACTCGGCTCCATATCGAGAGTAGCTCTCCCGCTGTAAATGACTCTATTGAGGGAGTAGCCGTGGACCCCGAGTTCCGCGACGAATCTGATAGTATCCAGTATGGTCGGTGAGTTCATCTTCAGGAGGGTCGAGTTGACGCTCACGTAAACTCCGGTACTCACCATGTTCTTTATCCCCCTGACTGTCCTCTCCCAGCTCCCCCTAACCCCAGTGATGGAATCATGAACTTCAGGATCCTTCGACTCCAGAGTTATTTGAGCGTAATCCAAACCAGCTTCCGCTAATCTCCTAGAGAGGTCATCACTCAGCAAAGTCCCATTCGTCACGATCCCGGATACCATACCTAGCCTCTGGGCCTCAGAGACTAGATCGACGAGATCCTCCCTCAGGGTGGGCTCCCCGCCTGTGAAAGTGACTTGAGGTACCCCTAGCTCATGAAATATCTTCAAAACTCTTTTCCAATCTTCAGTGCTCAGCTCCTCCGTTTCCCTGGGGCTCGATGAGTAGCAGTGGACGCAATCGTTATTGCACCTGTAAGTGAGGATTAGATCTACTCTGAGAGGAGCGGACATTACAGTGACATCGGGGAGCTGATACTTGAATCCCAGATCCGTGACAGGGTCTCCGTAACCTTCTATGAACATCCTTATCTTCTCAGTTATCTCATCGAAATGTCTCCTCACCTCACTTTTCCTCATCCCTCTGTAATATTTCTTGAGTTCTTTAACTGCTTGCTTCCAATCCCCTCCTGAGAGGAATGCCTTGATCATAATGGCTGCTGTGTGATTGAGATAAGCTACTCTACTCGCATCTACAATGAGGGAGCCCATTCCATAAGGATCTATCCTAAGCTGAATCTTATGGCCACCGTAATTGAACATCAATAGCTCTCTCTCGCTCATCTCACACCACCTCCAGCGCAAGCACAAGCGCAGCTGACGCAAGCGCATGCACAAGCGCAACTGACACATGCGCAGGACAGAGTATGCCTCTTGCTACTCCCTCTTGGTCTCTCAGGCGTTATTGTCCTCGCTATCTTGTTGGAGAAATCCTCCATGTTCCTCACGATAGAGGAGGAGAAGCCTTCAATGGATCTAGCTATTGAATCGGCCGCTTTCTCTATACTTATGACAGGGGCCTCCACTTCGGGTCTAGCTTCGGGTCGTCCTCCGACATCCCTGGGGCGAGCGGGCTCCCTTGGGAGAGGTATGTAGATAGTGCCTCCCCTGGGGATCCAGATCCAAGTGTCCTCCAATGGCCAGGTACCCCCTACGGGACGGGAAATTTGATCAGGGGATAAGCCCTCCTTCAAGTACTTCTTCAGATTCCTCTCGAAGTTCTCATCCGTGAGTAACCATGGAAGATTTTCCTTCAGGATCTCTAGCCTCTTCTCCATTGGAGCTTGAGATATCTCCTTCCAAATGGAATTGACGAGCTTCTCATAATGAGCTATTGTACCGAGCCTGGAGTAGCCTGATATCTCCCTATTGACCCTACTATGCAAGCTCTTAATCACGTTCACTAAACAATCTTCGGAGGGCGTGCCTCCGTTCAAGCAATCGAGGAAGACCTTCTCGTAGGCCCTCAGTTGTGAGGAAGCATTGTTCAACTTCTCAATATCCAATGGCTCTACACTCTTCACCCTAATGAGCCCCTTATTCGATAATTCCAGAGCTATAGTAGCCAATATCCTCCCGTAACTTATCTCTCTTCCCTCCAATTTCTTCAGATAAGCGACCTCAGGGGGCCTCAAGTTCTTATTCACTCCAAGGCTCTCAACAGAGACTTCAGGGGGCTTATAGACGGACTTCTCGATGAGGGACTTCACTATACTCACTACGAAGGATATCGAGAAGACAAGGACCCCTAAGAATATGAGACCGACTACAGCAGAGAGGAGATCATTACCTTCAGATCCCTTAACGTAAGATTTTACATATTCCTTAGGGAATGAGACACCTACATCAAGCTCATAGCTAGGTGGCAGATCGTATCTCTCCCAGTAAAGGGCTATTCTACCATCCTCAAGCGTTATCAAATTATCATAATCCGGTTGGTTCTTGACCTTATTACTATTATCTACCCCTGGGGGAAGGATTATCCAGAGCCTCAGGGCCCTCACTCTGGCATCGAACCAGGATGGGATGAACCTGAGCCCAACGTTCCCTGGATTTGTTGAATCCTCATAGATGAAATCCTTGAGCACTACCTCCAAATGGTAGGTTCTAGACTCCCCCGCATTTATTGGAGCTGTTGGATGCATTTTCACAGCATAATAAGATTCCTCAACGACTTTCTCATACTCCACCTCCTTAGCTTCCCCATTCCTTATCTCTAGAGCCTTTAATACGTCGAATCTAGAATTAGGCATCCCTATGGCGACGTATCTAGCAATAGTCCCGGAGGTCACGTGAATCGTCAAGTTGTAAGATAGGAATACATCCCCAGACTCATCTATCTCAAGTATCACCGACTCATCTTCCACTTCGTAGCTTATCTGGGCCGATGCCATGATGGGAGCGATCATCAGAAGCAACAACACCACTAAGCATAGGTAACGCATCGCGGTTACTACTCCTCCTCACTATATATAACTTGAAAGGGACCTCTGAGCGATGCGTATAGCGAGAGATATCGAATTCCTGAAGGATGAATTGAGGATATTAGCTCTCGGTGAGGAAATAAAGCCTGAGATCAGAAGACTTAATGAGTTAAAATCTGTCCTGATGATGCCCGAATCCTTGGAAAAAGATGGTATAGCCTATATGATGTACAGGGACCTCCCCCCTCTGAGGGGCAGCCCCATCAGGTTGGATGTGACAGTGATACCCCCTTGGAACGTGGGAGGCGAGCTCGCGAAAACGAAGGGCCATTATCATCTCCCTCTGGAAGGGAAGTCCCTCCCCGAGATTTATTACGTTCATTCTGGGAGAGCCATCTTCCTACTGCAGAGGAGGGGGGCTTCCATATATGAGATAGAGGACTTCATAGTGATAGAGGCTGAAGCGGGGCGTTATGTTATGGTGCCACCAGGATACGGGCATGTGAGCGTTAACGCAGGTGAAGATATGCTTGTGATGAGCAACTTGATCCACAGAGGGGTAATGCCCGATTACGAGCCATATGAGATTACGAGGGGTGCGGCATACTATGTGACATCGGATGGGCTCGTCAGGAACCCTAGATATGAAAAAGCTCCTGATCCCAGGTATGAGAAAGGCCCCGAATATAGCTCCCTGGAAGATCTACTGAATGATAGGGGGATCTTAGAGAGGCTAACTGATCCTTAATATCTGTACTCAACTCCTCCTTTCACATGGCCGAAGCCTATCAATCTCCACCTATTCCCTATCCTCGCCGAGATAGCTACCCTTTGATCCAGCTCCGCTACAGCGGGGATCCTCACAAGAAGCCTCATAAGATCATGGCTCATCTCCTTAAGGACGGCCGGAACGGTAGCAGTACCCACATTCAACTGGATGAAATCCCCGCTCTTAGGTTTAGTCACGGAGATCTCCTCCTTCATTCCGACTATCTTATCGAAGAACTTCGCCTCTATGTCGAGCTCCGACCATACTGGTGGCAACTCATTGGGCAAGCCGACGACACTTCCCACCATGTTATCGGCTTTCGTCAGAGCTGGATCCAGGAGGGTTCCCACGCCTATCAGCCCACCTGGATAGGCCTCCTCGAGCGGGGTATCCTCGCTCTTCAGACTCACTATCTTAGTAGTTAAGGGGATGAACTTACCTCCCCTGTAGGCTCCGGGCCTTATCTCTATCTCATCCCCCAACCTGAACCTGCCTTGGATGATGGTCCCTCCCAAGACGCCCCCTACCAGTTTCTCAGGCCTAGTACCGGGTCTATTGACGTCGAAGGATCTTGCTACGTACATCTTGGGAGTTTTAGTCGGATCCCTCTGCGGGGGAGTGAATCTCCTCACCATCTCCCTTATCAAGAAGTCTATATTAACACCATGAAGGGCGGATACAGGTATTATCGGTGGTATCTCATCCAAATTGGCCTCAAGAAATCTCAGAATCTGCTCATAATTTCTTATGGCCTCCTCTTCACTCACCAGCTCTATCTTCGTCTGGACTACTATCATCTGCTTGACCCCCATTATCTTCAGGGCCATCAGATGCTCCCTCGTCTGGGGCTGGGGGACGGGCTCATTAGAGGCTATTATGAAGAGAGCCGCATCCATCAAAGTCGAGCCAGCTAGCATAGTTGCCATCAATGTATCATGGCCCGGACAGTCCACTAGTGATATCTTCCTGAGCAATATCGTCTCACTACCATCGATAGGGCATTTCTTAGAGGTTGTATAGCACTTAGGCTCATCGCATGAAGGACACTTCCTGAGGTCGGCATTGGCATAGCCCAACTTTATAGTTATACCTCTCCTCAACTCCTCGCTGTGTCTCTCAGGCCAGACCCCTGTCAGAGCTTGGACTAGGGTGGACTTGCCATGGTCGACGTGACCAGCAGTACCTACATTCATCTCCGGCTGGAGGATCTCCCTCATTCAATCACCTTAAGAAGCCTCGCTCTTCCCCAAGATCTCCTCGAGGGGTTTATCCCCCTTCTTAATAACTTTAAGGTTTATCTGCCTCATGGCGTCTGAAATAACACTTCCTCTAACTAGCTTAGCCCTCCTCTCCCCTTCCCTCTTAGGATGGAAGCCTGGTGGGGAGGATAGGAGGAGCCTCTTCTTCCCCATCGTAGGTAGGGAGGGATGCATCGGGAAGCCATCCCTATCGGTCCCTCCAGTTATCCTGAAGGCATATCCCGGTAAGCCGAAGGGATCGCCCGAGATCTCCTCGCCTATCCTCTTGCCTATGAAGTATCTGAGGCTCTCCTTGGGCAATTTGAGGTGAAAAGTTTTTCCAGTACTTGGGTCTCCTATATCGAGCACTAAGAATTCCTCGACGACACCCTTCCTCCTGCTGGACATATTGGATCACCATCGTGAGAACCGAGGAGAATATATAAGCTTCAGCCATCGAGAACTTCATAGCAGCTCTGGGTCGATGAGGTCACTCATCATCAAGAAAGCTCCTGGCATGAGCTGTGAATTGAAACTCAGATCCCCTCTTCATATTGTTTTGAGTCCTTAGAGACATCTTATCCCTGAATCTCAAGAAAATTCGATTAATCCTCCTTATCAGCTCTTCCTGAATACTTTATCCATATTATCTTCCTGTAAAGTTCCTTCTCCTCATCACTCATCTTACCGAAGTATATTTCCCTTGATCTCTCATCCTCGAATTCACTGACCTCTGTGTAAAGGGTCTTACCTTCCTTAACGTTCCTCCCCACAATGCCGCCCCTTATCGATACGGCGACCCTCTGCCCCTTCTTCGCCTCCGGTATCCTGTTACCCTCGTGTTGAATATCCAATATGATACCAATTCTCCTCCCACTCTCGCTTATGAGCGGATAGCCAGGTCTTATTGAGCCCGAGAGAACCTCAACACCTACTATAGCCGGATCACTCCTTCTGAAAACGAAATTAGGCAAAACTAAGATTTCAGCAGGAAAAACAGCATGAGAAAGTACTCTTTCCTCCTCTTTTCTCCTCAAATCCTCCAAATAAGACTTGAATTTCTCTATAAGTGTGTAGATTATCACGTCCTCGAAGATAGCGACTCCCCTGGATAATGCCTCCCTCTTTATCTCCTCGCTCACCTTCACGTTGAAGGCTAGTATAGCTGAGTACCTCTCATCGCTCCCCCTGATGACAGAAGCTTCGAATACGTCCGCTTTCGTCACCTCCCCTATATCGGCCCTCCTTATCGGTATCCCCTCCCTCTCAAGTTGAGATATCAGGGCTTCCAAAGTCCCTAATGCATCGGCCTTGACTATCACACCTATCCTGTCTGTTTTTATCACGATCCTCTCAACTTCCTCCTGCACCTCCCTCTTCATCTCCTCGAGCATCGAGGGATCCCTCACCACGTATATAGGGGAGCCAGCTAGCACATCCTCCAGATCCGGAGCTGATATCATGACTCCAGCTGCCGCCGATACCTCATCTATATTCCTGAATTTCTTCGTCATTCTCATCTCTTGGAGGGGCTCTGGGACCAATAAGCTCCTCACCTTAGTCACTATGGGCCCTTTGCTTCCAGCTACTACTATCGTATCTCCTTTCTTAATCGTACCATCATAGATTATCGCGGTCAAGACAGTTCCGAGGCCCGGATGCTGCCTGACCTCGAGCACTGTGCCCTTCCCCTCATCACTGGTCACCTCGAGCCTATCCAGCATATACCTCTGGACGAGCCCGAAGAGTATAGTCAGCAGATCAGGAACTCCCTCACCACTCACAGCGCTCGTTGGGACTATCGCGAAAGTTTTCGTGAAATCCTTTATCCTGTCATACCTTTCAGCATTTATCCCGTGCTCCATCAACTGATCCACTACTCTGTAAAGCCTCCTCTCTAGCTCAGCTATGACGGAGGGAGACTGCTCCCTCTCTGAGACTATGAAGGGCCTACCTTCCTGGGATTTCCATCCGTATATCGTGTCTATCTTATTGAGGGCGATGACGAAGGGGACCCTCCTCTCCCTAAGTATGTTTATGGACTCGATAGTTTGGGGTTGAACCCCCCCGTTTATGTCTATGACTAGTATAGCTATGTCAGCGACCGAGCCACCTCTCCTCCTGAGATTTGAGAAAGCTTCGTGTCCGGGTAGATCTATGAAGAGGAGACCCCCAGTTTTGACCTCAAATTTTAAGTTTAAAGCCTCCATAACTGGTCTGCAGACCTCATAGATGACATCAACCGGTATCTCCGATGCGCCGACATGTTGAGTGATCGAGCCCGGCTCCTTACTAGCTACTCTAGTCTTCCTTATGTAATCCAGCAGGGTCGTCTTCCCCGAATCCACATGCCCTAGGACGGAGACGAGGGGCTGTCTGTACCTCTTCTCTGGCAATGGATCACCGTTACTTCTCAGCCTTTCTTATCCATCCCAATTTCTTGGGATTCCTCCCCATCATGTAATTCTTCCTACACTTAGATGAGCAGAAGTAAATGATCGTACCATCCGCCTTGACGTACATCCACCCGAAGCCAGGCTCTACATCCCTCCCGCAGAATGCACACTTCCTCAGGAGAACTGCCATCCAACTCACCTCGGTTTCAGCTTCCTAGCCTCTATCTCCGTCTCCCTCAATATCAGGATATCTCCAACCCTGACCGGCCCCTTCACATTTCTCGTGAGAACCCTTCCCTTGTCCCTTCCAGCCAATATCTTAGCTCTAACTTGGATGACCTCCCCCGCGACACCCGTCCTGCCTATTATCTCGACGACCTCAGCGGGGAAACCCTTATCCTCTTGCGACATCGAGCTCACCCTGAATCAAAAATATTCAGGAGGATTTAAAGGTACCCTAGGCCCCCCTCATCTCCTTGAACTTCTCCTTCAGGGCCTCTAATAAGCTCTTGGCTTGACCCGCATCCACTATAGCTACGGAAGATGCCGATACCTCGAGACCGGAGGCCTTGCCCAACTCCTCCTTGGATGGCACGTAGGCGTAGGGTATCCCCTTGTCCTCACAGAGGAGGGGGAGATGCGCGACTATCTCAGGAGGGTTGACATCCTCCGCTATAACGACGAATTGAGCTTCTCCCCTCTCAACGGCCTTAGTCGTCTCATTGACTCCCTTCCTCAGCTTACCGCCGGTGCTCTTGGACATCTGAACGAGCTCAAGTATCTTAGGTACGAGATCCTTGGGGACCTCGAACTTCACGTAGGAGGGTTTGTCCTTACTCATCCTTCATTCCCCCAGCCAGTGTGACTCAGATGTATAAAAATCTTCCCCTGATCCTGAGCATTGAGAGCAGGGGCTCTAGGAGAATGTAAGCTCTCCTCAGCCTCAGCTGATCCGGGGTAGAGGATCCTGTCAAGAATGTAGCCAGCCTCATCTCAAATTTAAAGCTTCTAATCTTCCTAGATACCCCATCTGCTCCCGATTCGATAGCGGCTTTGAAGAAGGGCCTCGCAGCTCCAGCAGCTTCAGCCCCCAATGCTATGCATTTAGCAGCATCTAAGCCAGATCTCACTCCTCCGGAGCCGATAACAGTTAAGCCGGAGCTAGATGCCTCAATTATAGAGATAGGAGTTGGTATCCCCCATTCAGAGAATCTAATAGAGGCTTCCCTCTCAATAGAATCGCTTGGTGCTCTCTTACCCTCTATAAGAGCCCAGCTTGTACCTCCCTGACCCGCGACATCTACATACTCAATCCCTATCCTCTTCAGGGTCAGTGAGAGCTCGTAGGATATTCCACTACCAACTTCCTTCACTAAGACGGGGACATCAAGTTCCCTCACTAGATCCTTGAGGGAGATCAGGGAATCGGAGAAGTTCCTATCCCCTTCCGGTTGTATGAGTTCCTGGAGGGGGTTGAGGTGTATGGCTATAGCATCCGCATCTATCATGTCGACCGCTGCTTTGGCGTTATCGACACCCTCCTCCCCTAAGATGTGGGAGATGCCCAAGTTGGCGATTACAGGGACATCCCGAGCTATTTCTCTCACTACCCTATAAGTCCCGACTACGGAATAATCTTTCAAAGCTGCCCTCTGACTCCCAACTCCTATGGCTACTCTCTCGGATTGAGCAGCTCTGGCCAGCGCTTCATTTATCTTCAGAGATGCCTCGTGCCCCCCCGTCATCCCCTCTATCAGGAGGGGAGCCTCGAGCTCGTAACCCAAGAAGCTCCAGTTGAGTTGGGTCTCCTCGAAAGAGGAATCAGGCAGTGCATTATGTATCAGCCTCACGAAATCGAACCACCTGCAATTATTGCTCAGATCAATATCATCGCTTAGCGCTATCTCTATATGCTCGATCTTCCTCCTGTTAATAGAATCCCTCATAACCTGAACACCACGGAGGCATAGCCCACTACGAAGGACTTATCACCGCTCGTCTCAGCGCTCGTGGAATACCTCACTAACTCGCCTTTAGATACACCCTTGAGCTTCGCGAAAGATATAGCTACTGAGACTGGACCCGGCCCGCACATACTCACGTCTAACTCCTGAATTATCCTGAAGAGAGAGTGCACATCCATGTTGAGAATCGCATCTATTGCAGCTCTATCCCTCCTGATGGCCTCTCCCTCGGGCAGGTAGTGGGACATATCTGAGGAGGCTATGACTAATACATCCCTCCCCAGCTTCTCTGAGGCGAGCGCTATGGATTTTCCTAGATCTATTGAGGGCTCGGGTTCCTGTATCGCCATCACTATCGGGAGTATCTTGAGGGAAGCTCCGTATATGGATTGGAGGAATGGAACTTGAACTTCGATGGAGTGCTCCCATGTATGGGCTAGATCATCGAAATCAAGATCCCCGAAGTATCTCGAGATAGCTTCAGCTAGCTCCAAATCCACTTCCACCCTCCCCAGGGGCGTCTCCCAGAACTTGGATTTCGTAGCTGAGAAAGCAGACCCCAGCCCTGTGTGATTGGGTCCTATTATGACGAAAGTCTCTGGGATGCCATCTTGGGCTAATATTGAATATGCTGAAGCAGCAGTTTTTCCAGAGTAAATGTAGCCCGCGTGAGGAACCATCATGGAGGCTATTCTCCTCTCCCCAGCCGGGTTAGGTGATGGTATCCCTCCGGATCCCGCTCCCCTGAAGAGGGAGTCGAGGAGCTTGAGTAGATCATCGCTCCTCGATGGATAAAAGGAGCCAGCTACGGCAGGTTTCCTCAACCCCAACTTCATCTTACTCCCATTATCCTAGTGGCGAACTCCTCATAGCCCTCAGGGAGGTCTCCATCAGGCGGTATCACTTTCCTGTTCCTGAGGACTTCCCTCGTCAGGAGCCAGTAGACGAGAGCTAGCGACCTCCTCCCCTTATTGTTAACTGGGATAGCTAGATCTATGTTCTCGAGCATGTTATCGGCATCCACTAGAGCCACGACGGGGATGCCCATCCTAACGGACTCTATGTGTATCTGCCTGTCCACCCTCGGATCTGAGAGGAGCACTACGTCGGGCTCGAGGTGGAGAGGAGCTTGAGGGTTCGTCAAGGTACCAGGAAGTATCCTCCCAGTTATGTACATAGCACCAGTGTACTCCGCGAACTTCCTGACGGGCTTAAATCCGTATATCCTAGCGGAAACTGCTAGAACCCTATCCGGATCGAATCTCGCTAGGAACTTGCCAGCGGTCCTTATCCTCTCATCTATCTTCCTTATATCTATTATGCAGAGGCCATCGGGCCTGACCCTGTATATGAACTTCTCCATGTCCTTAGTCCTTATCCCAGTCCCCACGTGCACTCCCGAAAGGAGGTACTTCTGCCTAGGTATGAGGAGATCCTTATCCTCGACTGGAGGAACATTGGCTAAGCTAGTATCATCATATCCCATGGGATCACCTCTCCATCAGGGGCGAGAAGGAGAGCTCCAGATCTGAGAGCTCTATATGGGAGAGGAACATCCTCCTGCAGCAATATCTCTTTATATTCATGGAATCGAGCACCTCTCCTGGATCCTCTCCAGCCATAACCCTCCGGGAGAACTCCTCCCACTTGTCCCCTATCACGCTGCCGCATGTGAAGCATCTTATCGGGAACATACCCACCGAGCGCTTGGGCTAGACTGAGTTATTAAATTATCATGCATCGATCATGAGGGGACCATGACCTTCGAGCTGTGGGTGGAGAAGTACAGGCCGAAAACATTGGATGATGTTGTCGGGCAGGATGATATTATAAGAGCCCTTAAGGGATTTGTTGAGAAGAGATCAATGCCTCACTTACTTTTCGCTGGTCCAGCTGGTACTGGAAAGACGACAACTGCCTTAGCGCTTGCCAACGATCTATATAAATCTGAGGAGCTCGTAGCCGCTAACTATTTGGAGCTCAATGCGAGTGATGAGAGGGGGATAGATACAATAAGGACTAAGATAAAAGACTTCGCTAAGACAGCTCCATTCGGAGAAGTTCCATTCAAGATAATACACTTAGATGAAGCGGATAACTTAACTGCCGATGCCCAGCAGGCCCTGAGGAGAATAATGGAGATGTACTCAGCTACCACAAGATTCATATTCGCCTGCAACTATTCCTCGAAGATAATAGAACCAATACAGTCGAGATGCGCTGTTTTCAGGTTCGGACCGATACCCGAGGAAGCCATAAAGAACAGGTTGATAATGATAGCTGAGAGGGAGGGGCTCAAGTACACTGAAGATGGGATATCAGCAATAATATATGTTGCGGAAGGGGACTTGAGGAAGGCAATAAACCTGCTTCAAACAGCATCGGCTATGGCGAGTACGGTCGATTCCAAGGTCGTCTACAGAGTGGCGGGTTTAGCGCATCCAGAGGAGGTTAGGGCGATGATAAACTCAGCCCTGAAGGGGAAGTTCCTATCCGCTAGGGAGGCCCTGAGGAACTTGATGATAAACTACGGAATGTCAGCGCAGGACGTCATAAGGCAGCTCAATAGGGAGATAATGGCGAGCAAATCGCTATCGGATAAGGAGAAAGCCATGCTCATGATATTCCTGAGTGAGGTGGACTTCAGAGTCACTGAGGGGGCCCATGGAGATGTCCAGCTGGCTGCTATGCTCGCTAAACTAGTGGAGGTCGGTGAATCCCATGAGAGAGGTGCCGTGGGTAGAGAAACATAGACCCAAGACTCTAGATGAGATAAAGGGGCAGAAGGAAGCTATAGATGAGATAAGGAACTGGATTAAGGATGTGAAAGAGGGAAAAAAGGTAAAGCCCCTCCTAATAGTGGGACCTCCCGGGACCGGGAAGACATCAGCAGCGCACGCTATCGCAAATGAGCTCAATTACGATGCCATAGAGGTAAATGCGAGCGATCTGAGGGATAGAACTCACCTGCAGTATATAGTCGAGAGCTCCGGTGCTGTGAGCTTGCTGAGCGGCAAGAGGAGACTCATAATACTGGATGAGATAGATGCCCTCCCCGGAGAGGGACATGCAATAGCTTCTTTGGTCAAAGAGCTTATATCCAAGGGAATTCCTATCGTCATGACAGCGAATGACCCCTATGAGAGGCATCTATATGAGATAAGGAATCTCTCGATGATGGTGAAGTTCTCCAGGGTCAGATGGCAGAGTGTAGTTAGCGTCCTGAAGGAGATATGCAGGAAGGAGGGACTGAGCGTTCCAGAAGAAGTCCTAAATAAGATAGCTAAATCCTGCCAAGGGGATCTCAGAGCTGCTATAAACGATCTTGAGGGGCTCGTCAAAGGATCTGCTGAGCTCCTCAAATATATTGGGGAGAAGTATGGGAAGAGAGATATAGAGACGGATGTCTTCAAGGTTCTCAGCTCCATATTCTATGGTGAGAACTGCTACCCAGCTTACCTCTCCTCCCTCAATCTAGATATGGATCCCGATATGCTCTTCAGGTGGGTCGAGGAGAACGTAGCCCACGTTTACAGCGGGAGATCATTAGCCAAAGCTTATGAGATGCTCTCGCTCGCCGATATAATGAGAGGGAGGATAATAAGGACCAACAATTGGAGGTTCCTAGCTTATTACACTCAATTTATGACCTTCGGGGTTTGCGCGGCTAAGGAGGGGAGGCCGGAAGGCGAAAAGCTCAGGCCCCCGTCCCTGATAAAGCAGCTATCAGCGACGAAGGAATTGAGATCTAAGACGAAGGAGTTCTTGGAGAAGATAGCTAAGAGAATTCACGTATCCACAGCTGTCGTGAGGATGGAATTGATACCCCTCCTCATAGCGGATGCTAAAGCCGGAGGAAAGCTCATAAGACAACTTGGGAGGGAGCTGGGGATTAGGGAAAGCGATATGAGGGAAATACTCTCAGATATCGAGGAAGTTTATAAATTAGAAGCTGGAGGGAAGGGGGCTTAAATCCTCTCTCAAAATCTCCTTGAGCTTCTCCGCCAGCCTCTCCGCTGGAATCGAGCCCAACGAAATTAGCGTAGACTGTCCCTTCATTCCTTCACCGCTACGCTTCGCCTCCATGAACCCCATGTTCCTCAACTCCCTCACTCTCTTCCACACCGCAGTATATTTGTAGGGGATAACGCCTAGCTCCTCGCATATGAGCTTATATTCCTCCAAGAGGTCTCCCATCTTTATCCATCCCCTACTGGTCATCGCTAACCTTCTAGCGGCAGCTAAGAGTAGTAACTTATCGTGAGTATCCAGCGGCATCAGGGAGTCCTCGGTTATCCCAACTACGCCTATCCTCGCTGCCGCCTCGCTAACCAAATCCGGGGTTATCAAGCTCATGCCCCTCTCTTCAGCGAGCCTCGCAGCGGAGAAGAGTATTTTCAACGCTATCCTAGCGTTCCCAGTGTGCTTAGAAAGCTCAACTACCTTCTCTATCACATCGGAGTCATAGCTTCCATCATACAATGCCTCAGAAGCCCTATAATCTAGTATATCCCTTAACTGCGAAGCGTTATACTTCTCTAAAGTTAGCTTGAGTATCATGAAGCTCTTGATGGAATCATCCAATGTGTATGGAGGATCCCACCTCGCTACAGCAACTAAAGTTGGGCTCTTAGTCGCTCCTCCCTCATGAAGCCTCAAAAGCGTGTATACTAGGGTCTCCCCCTCCCTCAAGTACTCTATCTCATCCAATATTATGAGGAGAGGCTTTCCCTCTCTGCTCATTATCTTCTCCAGCATCAGGACCATTTCCTCATAGCTGAGCCCCCTCTCGGGAACTCCAGGGATTATAGAAGCTATTATCTTTTGAAGGGCGGAAGAAGGGGAGCGATAAGTCCTGCAATTTATATGGACCGTTCCAATACCTAGATTTGAGAGCTTGCTAGCCGATAGCTTTGCTACTGATGTTTTACCTATCCCTGGCTCCCCTTTCAGTAGAACGAGGCCTTCATTTAGCTCATATCCTGATGATAGAGTATTATAGAGAATCTCAACCTCTTTCTCCCTATGAGGCAGCTTGCTCGGGATATATGAGTCGGAGAAGAACCTGGGATCCCTCACTATAGGTATGGTCACACCCAGGCTAAGGGCCTTAATGAAATTAATTTCATTTCGGCACTACATAACAGGAGAGGGGTATGCGAAAGTATTACCCCCTCCTAGTTCTCACAAAATAAAAGACTATCTCGGCGATCACGATTAGAGCGGATATTATCAGGACGATAGTATCTAAACTGACCGGTAGCTTAGGTATCCCATTAGCTAGGCTCAATGCATAGTCCAGGCTCCTGTTCAGGGAATACGGGGCTCTAGTGGAGTACCAGTAAAATAAGTCGAAGAGTTCCCTAGCTCTAGCTTTTCCACTCTCATCTAGAGGAATTAAGGCTTGCTTCCTCAGGTCCGATATGCTCCTCCTCAAGGAATTTAACTTCTCAACTTCATCCTTCGTCAGATTCACAGCTCCTATGAAGAACCAACCGCTGTACCCTGTTGTCCCCCTAGTGTCAACTAATGGATTCCTTATGATCCAGGAAGCCACTACCCTCATGCCATCGCTCGAGTTGACTGTGTATACTGAGTTAGGTGTGGGTCTAACTACGCTTATCACGTAATCCTTGGGAAGGACCACCGATACATTCAGGAGATCTACCTCCTTCACATATATCTTCGATAAATTGCACATATCCTCCCTAGTGGAATAGATGATACCCTTCCTCCCTTGGCTTATCTTGGGAGCCCCCTTCCTAGCCTCTAGCTCCACTGTGAGCGTTAAACTCACTCTCTTCGTATAATTTCCCTCTTTTTCCCTCGATATCTTAGCTTCCATCTTAGTGGGATAGAATTCGAAGTCCCCTGCTATGAATGGGCCATTCACGTTATTCTTCACATAATCAATGAAACCTTTCGTGTAGTTTTCCTCCCCTCCTGGGTATTTTGAGAGTAAATTCTCTATATCATTTGCCATCATCCCGTACCAGCTGTAATTGAGGATGAGCGTCGCTTTTGATTCCGTTTGGAAGAAAACTCTGAGCTCAGTAGTGATATAGTAGGGCTTATCGGATAGGATATCTGCATCAGCCAAGATCAGAGGAGCCAGGAGCGTCATAAGGGCGAGAGAGGCTATTATCACTCCCTTAACTTTTTCCATCGAAGTCACCTTACCCTGGAGTCGTATAGCATTTTTTACTGGATAGAAGCATATATAAATTCAATACGTCACTCAACTTGGGGAAGTGAGAGAGGGTAAATAAATGCCTGATGAGAGTGACATCAAGGTGATTGAGGCTGGCTATCTGAGATGGATGCTTAGAGCAAACCCTTTCGCTTATTTAAGCAGTGAGAGCCTTGAGGAAGTTAAGGAAGTTCATGTGGATACTGATATAGACGAGAAATTAGCTGATATTCTCGATAAGGTCGTCAGGGATGGGGAGAAGAGGTTAATTTTCCTAGTTGGGGAGTTCGGAACGGGGAAAACTCATAGATTGAGGCTAATCGGTGAAATATTGGAGGAGGCCTCCACGTTCTATGTTAAGATAGATGTCGATGATTTCAACACAGCTATATACAGGATCGCCCATGTGGTCAAGAGCGGAATACCTGTCAAGCTGCTGAAGAGGAGGATTCCCAAGGATCCCGATCAGTTGATGGAGATCATAGTAGATGAGCTCAATAGCTATGATCTGGCAGTCCTCCTCCTAGATGAAGTAGAGAACGTTGTCGTATTTGGGACCAGGAAGGACGCTGAGCTCTTCTCTAAAGCTATCTCAAGGATCTTCCAAGGACTCAATGGGGGTAAAGCAATAGTCATAGGGTGCATCCCTCCAGCCTACGATATAATGAAGAGGCTCATAGATGTCCCCCACGAGAAGATCGAGATGAGGAGGCTCAGCCCTGCTGAAGCTAGCAGGATCCTGAAGAAGAGGTTAGAATATTATAGAGCTTTAATGAACAAGGAAGCTAGGGACTTCGGGTTAGATGAACCATTCACAGAGGATCTAGTCATTAAGATGAATGAAATGGCGGAAGGAAATCCTAGGAAGTTGATGAAGCTTGCTAGAAATGTCTTAGCCGTGTTGACTAAGGAATTGAGGGAAAGCGGGAAATTGAGCAAGGAGAAAGTCCTTCAAATAGTTAAGTCAGCGGATGAGGGCAAGGAAATCCCACCCGAAGGAGGGATCTTAGAGGAAAAAGTGCCTGATGGTTTAAAGGAGGAGTTCGATGCCCTAAGGAAGAAATTCCCACCAGGGACATCTTTTTCATTACTGGAGGCCTCAAAGGTCTGGGGTTTGAAGCTGATCGAGGCTAATGCCTTGATCTCGGAGCTAATGAGGGAAGGGCTCGTCTATAAGACTGAAACGGGCAGGTACTCGATAAAGGGCAGTAAAATTTAGTGAAACTCTCTCAAGGAACGTTATGTATCATCCGCTACCGGATATATTCCTCAATCACGGAGATACTCAAATATAGAATTGATGCAAATTGGTAAAAGTATTTTATTTTTTCCTCTCAAGAGATTCCAAAACTCTCCTCCAGAACTCCAAAGTCTGTTTGAGATCTAGCCCTTCAAAGGGTTCCTCATATATGAACTCGAGGATAGCGCTCCTCAACTTATTCACCTCCGAGCTCTCATGCAGGATCAACTTGCTCAAGATATCCCCATCCTCATAACCCTGATCTATCTCCTCAACTAGGGTGAGGAGATGCTTCCTGAGGATGGGATCCTCCACTTCGGATATAGACTTCCTTATCCCCTCGATCTCACTCTTATCCACCTCTTCACCGGCCTTTACCCTCCTTATGATATCGCTCAAATCCCTGATAACCCTATCATCCATACTACATCACTTAACTTTGGGCTTAAAAATATTCTTGAAGCCCCGGCGAGTTCCCCGAGAATCTATTCAAGCCCATGGGGGGATCACTCTAGAAAGCGGACCAGCTCAATCTTTAAATTATCCCTCCGAAATCTCTCCAACAGGCGGTGGATGAGGTAAACGGCCCGCTGAACTATGAAGATGATCTTGAGTACTGACCCGCCGTTCTGGTTTAGCATTAACTTTTATCCCTTCTCTCATAGGGCCTCCGGGGTGAACGGATGAATCCCCCAAATCTCTCTTCTCTGGAGCCATCATCTCGAGATCCAATAGAATGAGTTCATCATGATGACCTCATCTACAGACTCCCTGCTGAGCGGCAGTTCATCCACGGATCTCACTTGCAAGCTCTCTACACCTCCAGGAAAATTCATTATACACTCGCCGGGAGCTAGAGTCAGTATTTTATCCACAATATTCTTCTCCCTCATGAAGGTCCTCAGGAACTTTAGGTCGCTCGGGGATTCGACCTTATGGATTATCTTAATTCCAGTGTTCCTCACAGCTCCTTCAGGTATCTCAGAGAGGCTCTGGGAGACCAATACTAGTGCGACTCCGAACTTCCTGAGCTCTGCGAATAGCCTACTGATGAGCTCCATGCCTATCTGATCCTTATAATACGGGATCAACTTTTCAGCTTCCTCGAGGACAACTATTAGCTTAGGATATCTGGACTTGGCCTCCTCCCTTATGTAATAATCCTTTATCCTTTTCAAAGTAAAGAACGCTATTAGCCGCTTCTGAAGGTCGCTCTCTACATCCCCTAACTCCAGGAGTGTGGGGACTTCCTCAAAACCGGTTGAGAGTATATTATCACATTTGAAAATCGCCTCCCCATCCCCCGAGACTAATGGTTCAAGCTTCCTCACGAGCGAAGCTCTGCTCTCCTCCTCAGGTTGGGAGCTCGTCGAGAAACCCTTAATCTCAATCAGTAAATCGTACATATTTGGCGGATTTTTCTCACTTGAGATATCGCTCAGCCTTCTTAAAGCCTTCAGGAGTAAGTAGAACTGGGAGGGTGTGAGATCTAGGAGGGAGGATAACGTCTCAGCTACCAGGAATATTTCCTTCTCCCCTTTAGGTATTGAAATCAGCGGATTTATGCATATCTGCGGATATCCCGCTCTACTGCAGAATATCCTGCCCCCCATCCCGAAGATCAAGTTCCGATACTCCCAGTGGGAGTCGAGCACTAAGGATGGTATCCCAAGGTTCCAGGCTTCATAGATAATTCTCTTGACTGTCGTCGTTTTTCCAGATCCTGTCTGCCCGATCACGAGGATATGCTTAGTTAACTCGCCTACAGGAATTCCTATGACCCTACCTTTCCTCTCCCCGAGCTCCAGCAAGGGCTCATCCCTCTCAGGGCTCCTTCCAACACCTATAGATGCCACCTCACTCTCGTCGCAAATTTCAATTATTTCCTGAGCTAGATCGGGATTCAAGTTCCTCTCCATGAGCTCTATCTTGAACCCTTCTGAGGTACTGTTTATAGCTGAAGCTCCCGCTCTTATCATCTCTCTATCCTTCCCCAGGAGGAGCACTTTGTACGCAACCTTCCCGGGGCTCCTCCCCATAAGTCCGCTCCTCCCAATCGATATTAAAAATATTATCCTTAATCCCATTCCTTCTGCAATATCTTTCAACTTATTCAGGTTTATATTAGCGTCTTTATCATAAACAGAGAGCCTAGCTGGAACTACTAGGGGGCCCTTACGGGGCGATAGCCTCCTCATCTTGATCAGGATGATGAAAGATGCGGCAGCGAGTATCATGACTAAATATATCGATAAGTTCATTAAAATTTTCAATATATTTCCGTAATTCTTATAAAACAATAGGACCATTAGAGCTGCGATTAATAAGTAAACATCCAAATCTTCCCTCTTCATCTCTCTCCCTCCATCCTGGAGATCCTCTCCTCGATAGACTCTATCCTCCTCATCACTTCCTCAAGTTTGAAGAATAGATACTCTATCTGATTCTTCAAAGTCTCTATCTCGAAGAAGAACTCCTCATCCATCTCTAATCAGCCTCTTCACCCTATTAATTGAGCTAACACTCACGCCCAGGCTTAAAGCTATCTCTTTCATCGGAATCCGGAGGCCGATCCTCCTGGATGCGAAGTAAACAGCTAAAGCTGCTATATGAATGGGATTACGCCCTAACAGAAGCTCCCTTCTCCTCAGGATTTTCACCATCTCTCTCTTAGCGTTTATCATGAGCCTCTCCCTAACTAAAGGCGGTAGCCCCCTTCCTACCTTCATCAAGACATAGTTGAGGTAGGAGTCCCATTGGACTCCGCCGCTCTTCATATTGCTCAGGGATCTGAGTAAAGCCCTACGCGACGCCTTAATCCCAGCTTCCTCCATTATCCTCCTGACGGGAATAGCGAATCCATATATCCTGCTCGCTAAAGCTACACTAGCTACAGCTGCCAGGCGCATCCGATTCCCGCTAACCCTATATCTTCTGAATAATTCGTTTGCGAGCCTCTCAACTTCCTCAGGGAGCCCCAGCTCTTTAATTATCTCATCGAGGGCCCTATTCCTTACTTCAGGGAGCTTCCCGTATCCCTCGAAACCCGTCCCTAAGAACTCCTCTTCCATCACGATGGTATTTATGCTCACAAATATTAATCTTTTCCTCCAGAAAAATAAAAAAATAGTTTCACAATCAGGCAAACTTTATCGTTAGATAGACCTCCTCTCCCTGGCTCAGTTTGAACGGCGCTGCTTTTGAGTAAGTCAACTTCATCAGAAGTCCATGGAAAGATATTTCAATAGTTCTGGAAGAATCATCAAATTTATAGACAATTCCTTTCATTATTATATCTCCCTCACCCTCCTCTCCCAGCGTTAAATCAGCCTCCATGCCCTCCTTCAGGTCGATGAGACCCTTCGGAAACTCCAGAGTCGCCTCGAACGACCTATCCAGTGATTCGAAACTCAATATATTTATATCGAATATCGGATCACTCCTAACCGAACTCAGCCTGACTTTACTCAAGTAACTTTCACCTAAGCTTCGCGGGGCATTCAGATTAAAAAGCGATTCGCTTATGATAGGATGATCGACCGAGTGCTCCAACTGAATTCCAAGTTGAGGTACCTCTCGAGGCAGGCCATATTCGGAAGTCCTGATGATGAGATAATAGAGGAGCTGAAAGATCTGTTCAGGGAGATATATGATGAGATAGGTAGACCGGATAGGGTGAAGATGATAGAGGAATCCCTAGAAGTAGATCGGAGGATGGGCCTGAAGTATGCTCTCTCCAATTTATCTGAAGATATAGCTGAGTTCCTATATAAGAGGATCAATAGATCCTAGCCCTTAGTAGCTATGTAAACCTTCAGAAGTCTCTCATCTACTACTATCATCTCCCTGATGTACTTAACCGTAGAGTACGGTATGAGGACATTCCCCTTCCTATCTCTCTTCAGTTTCTGCAGCAACGCATCAGCGGCACCCCTATTGCTCCTGATTATTATCGATATCACCTTTCCCGATATCTCATCAACGACTAGATCGGTAACCTCACCTAGCAGGAGCCCCTGATCCGTGATGACAGGCTTATTAGCTAATCTAGCAATCGAATACCTCGCCATTTTCCCACCTTTTTGGTGGGCCGGGTGGGACTCGAACCCACGGCCTCCGCCTCGTCAAGGCGGCGTCATAGCCACTAGACCACCGGCCCCCTGCTTAAGGATCTTACCTAAATAAAAATTTCCCCGGGCATTGTATAGAGACCTTATTAATAACAAAAATACTACTTTAAGAAAATTTATCATTAAAATTTATGAAAATTTTTTAGCATAGAATTTAGTATTCATAAACTAAATGATAATTTTTATAAATTTTTTATTGATTATCACGAAGGGAGTCTCGATCATATCTCCTCCAGTATCGAGAGGAAATCCTGAGACCAGTTGAACCTTCCAACTCCTTTCTTAATACCTCTCAGGGCATCATAAATTTCCTCATCATTTCCCTCACAGCCATCTATCTCAACTATCTTATCGACATCAGCTATCTGCATGGCATCGAAGAGAGGCCCATCTATGGCTTCATACTCCAAGTTCTCCCTTATCTTGCTCTTCGAATATCCTCTCCCCCTCAGCCTCTCGAGGAGTATTGAAGGCCTGCATCTCACAACGATCACTAAGGAGACCTTGTCTTGGGGGATCGCGTATGGGCTTATCGTCTCAACTACGATAGTATCTTCAATCCTAGATAACTCCTCCCTGACCCTCTCCTCATCTATTATATAGGATCCTCTCTCCTCATCCCTGCCCAGAACGTAGCCCTTCTCCAACGACAGCTCTCCAACATTCAAATATCTACATCCCAAACTCTCAGCTATGAGTTTAGCTACCCTCGTCTTCCCCGATCCCGGAGTGCCTATAACTACGATCAATCCCGAAATATTTATATTTCCCATATGTCCCTCACCTAGGCTCCGGTGGTGTAGCCCGGTCAAGCATAGGGGCCTCTCGAGCCCCAGACCCGGGTTCAAATCCCGGCCGGAGCATCAACAATTTTTGAAAATTAATAGGGTAATTTCCCGAAAAGCGTGGTGACGGGATCGAAGGAAGCTAAGGAAACTAGAGCTGTCCAGAGCAAATAGGCTACGAGTGCAGCGAATAACAACCGTATAGGCTGCTTGTTATAAGCGGGTATCAGTAAGAAGAGCGCTTGAATCAATACGAGTGTGAGGTAGAAGTTGCTCAAGATGAAATCGAGCGGCTGCATCCAAACTATCATCACCCAGACCCCTAGTTCGGCTATGAATAATGAGATGGGGAAGGTGAATAGAGCGAGCAATGAACCATAAATTGCCTCCTCTATTGCAGCTTTTACAGATGGGGAGACTTTTCTTCTCCTCCTAGCGGCAGGAACTCTTCTCCAACTCCTCCCTGATAGCATGATTTCACCTCACTGAGCTACCCACCCTCTTCCCCTCCAAGAGGTCGATTAAAGCCATCGGTTCATCAGCACTTAAAATTATCGTCTTTATAGACGATCTCCTGAGGATCTTTATTGATGTAATGTCGAGCAACTCATATCTCCCCGGATCATAGGATTTCCCCATTACGAGCTTCTCAAGTGAATCGTAGCTGAGCTCTTCTATCCTCTTGGCCCCAGGATTCTTCCTCGGATCCTCTTCATATATGCCATCCACTCCGGTCATCTTAACCAACGTATCGTAACCTAGCCTCTCAGCTATTATAGCGGCTACAGCATCCGTAGAATAGCCCGGATGGATGCCGCCTGAGACTGGTATCCTACTCATAGAGGCAGCTAAGGCCGCTTCCTCATAACTCTCAACGACCTTCGGGTAAGCTAGATCACCTAAAGCGGATATTGTGAGGAGAGCGTGCAATCTAGTCACAAGTATCCCAGCGTAATCCTGCATGTATTTGCTTCCTCCAGCATTTCTAACAGCTTCTATGTATTTTCTAGCGATCTCACTCCCTCCTGTTACTATAGCTAAGCTCATCCCTCTTCCATGAACCTCCTTAATGGATTCAATTACCCTATTGAACCTACTGGAGTCCTCAAATATCCCTTCGAATACCCTACCTCCTAGGAGTAGGACGATACCTCTCAAACTACCACCTCAGTAGAACCTGATGGCCCTCTCCAATCTGGAGAGCAGCACTATTCCACTCTCCTCGGATTCGTCCAATATCTTATAGCCGGTGAGATCCGAGAGCCTATAAGCGAACTCCCTGACCTCATGGTGCCAGGGCATATTCCACTTATTGAGCCTCCTCCTCGAGTATCCCACCCACTCATAAGCTTTGGGCTCCACATAAGTCGGCTGGTACCTTTTTATCAATTCTGAGAACTCCTCCAAGGTCCTCTCATCCATATTGAGTCCCTTCATAAGGGGTATCCTAATTACAGTCGGGCATGAGAGTGATTGGAGGAGCTCTAACGTCCTTATAAGCCTGTTCCATGCATCTGGCCATATTGGTCTAGTTATCTCAGCGTATAACTTCTCGTTAGGAGCGGGAACTGTCACATAGAGTTGAGTTGGCTCTCTCTCCAATCCCTCTATCCTCTCGGGCATGGTACCGTTGGTGACTATGAAGGTGGTCATCCCCCTCTTGGAGAAGGCCTCCACTAGCCCTCCTATGAATGGATAGAGGGTCGGCTCCCCGGTCAGGGATATAGCTGCGTGCTTGGGCTCCTCAGCCTCCCTAACCCAATCCTTATTGAAGACCCTCACGCCCTTATACCCCTGGACTAGCATCCTGTGGACTCTCACGCTCTCCTCAGCTATCTCCTCAGGATCGTCCCACTTGCCCTCAGGCACCTCGACCCATCTCTGAGACATGGGCACATCGCTAGCGTTCAACCTCCAGCAGTAAACGCACTGCATATTGCAGAATGAAGCGGTAGGGGTCATCTGGATGCATCTCCAAGTCGGTATACCGAAGAATTTATTCTTGTAGCAGGTCTTCCCCTCCATTATAGATTTCCTAAACCAATAGCAGGGCTTCACAGCTGAATGATTGAGGATGAATTTGTAGCCCTGCTTCTCCATCAACTTCCTCACATGCGAGGGGGTACTCACGCCTAAGGCCAACATCTTTTATCGTGCTATGTCGCATGCTACCGATAAAAATGATGTTGAGGGAGCAACTTAGGTTGGCGATCAGGGAAATGGAGGAGCTCAATGAGGTAAGGGAGGAGGCAATAAGAAACTCGAGGAGATGGATATCGATAGCCAGGAACTCCATACTGGAATCTAGGGAGTTCAGGAACCTTAGGAATGTTGAGAAGACGTTATTAGAATCATTGAGGGATGTGAGGGAGTTCATAGGGGAGCTTAAATCGAAACCCGGCTTCTCTGAGTTGGCAGCTAGCGTAGTACAGGATGCAGTCCAGGAGTTAGTCGAGGGAATAGTCCTCTGCAAGATAGTGATGGGCGAGGAGGTGCCTAATCACATTGAGCTAGGTGTTGGGGCTAGGGAATACTTATTGGGGGTGAGCGATGTAGTAGGAGAGCTCAGGAGGATAGCTCTCCACTATCTGAAGGAGGGGAACGTTAGAGGAGCCGAGGAGCTCGTAGAGATCATGGAGGAGATATATGAAGGGATAAATTCCGCCGTCTTCCCGGATTCTCTGATACCGCTGAGGAGGAAGGTGGATGAGGCTAGGATCATGATAGAGAAAACAATATCGGAGATCATATTCGTTAAATCGAGCAGGAGGGATGGAATTGAGGGCAGATAGAATGGATCCCTTCGTAACATATTTAATAGTAACTCTCGCGTTACTTGGAGCGACTAAGAGGCCCGTGAAGGTCACGGAACTCGGGAAGCATATGGGGGTCTCCAGGGCGACACTATCGAGATGGGTTTCGAGGGCTGAGGAGCTCGGATTCATAAAAGTATCATCAAAGAAAGTTCAGTTTATCCTACTGTCCGATAAAGCCCTGGATTTCTTACTTTCATTGAAGGAATCTTTGGAAGGCGTGGAATGGGGGGAGGTCGTGATAATGGGGGAAGTTTTCTCGGGGATGGGTGAGGGGGCCTATTACATGTCCAGGAAGGGATATTCATCAGCTTTCGCTAAGATGATAGGCTACGAGCCATATCCCGGGACTCTAAACTTGAGGGTTAGCGCTGAGGATACGAGGAAGATCGATGATTGGAGGAGGAGGGTAATGCCTAAAGTGGTACAGGGGTTCTCGGAGGAGGGAAGGACCTTCGGGGAGGTCGAAGTGTACCCTGTGAAGATCAATAGCGAGATAGAGGCTTATTCGATATTCCCGAGGAGGAGGCATTACGGCTTCGATGTGCTGGAGATAATTCATAAAGAAAACCTTAGGAAGCTCCTTGGATTAAAAGATGGCGATTTTATAGCTATAACACTGAAGAACTGGTCATGAACTTCAATGATCTCTGGGACTTCATGGCGGAGTTCATGCGGGAATCCTTCAAGAGGAGAAGCTAATCTTTGCGAAGATCGATTGGGCATGAGAGCCTTGGGAGAGTTTATACGGAAAGTTCAAGAAGAGCTGCCGTTCTGCTGAAAGCTTTCCAATTAAATTTCAAGTGATCTCTCAATTTCTCGCGATTCATACAATATGCTTTCTTGAGGCTAATGAATTAGCCAGTAATATGAGAAATCAAGCGAAATTTCCCGAAAATTATCGAGGAGTGGGCCGGGTGGGACTCGAACCCACGACCTCCGCCGTGTGAGGGCGGCGTCATAGCCACTAGACCACCGGCCCCCTTGCTTAACTATGCTCAAATTTTAAAAGTTTCCCTCTTTAAGGTGGTCGCTATCAAGAGAGCAATCCCCTCACGGCATGGCCTGTAGGACATCTCACGACTCCCCTGTAATATGGACAGAAGGAGCAGGATGGGGAGTTGCCCCAGCAATCATATTCATTGCTCTCTGAGATCCCGCATCCCTCCCAAGCCGGGCAGTCATGGCATGATGGATAATTGGAGAGCTTTACGAATGATCTGAAGGTCACATAATCTTCTGAGAACCAGATTTCCCTTAAACTTCTCTCTCTCAAATTACCAAAGCTTATCTGCCTCACCTGAACTTCCTTTCCTTCAATCCAAGCTCTATAGTCGTGGAGTGCGAAAAGGCAGGGGGAGACATCTCCCTCATAAGTTATAGCGAGGGAATCCCCTTCAACGAAGGGGCACCACCTATCGCTCCTGTAATAAAACGAGGGAGCCAGTAGCTTCATGTTATTCGAAGTAGCGAGGATCCAGGACTCCCTCATGACATCTGAGACGTGATCCACCTCAACCCTACCATATAACTTTTCCTCACTCATCTTCTCACTAGTGGGGATGAGATTTGAGGTCAATATCCCCCTTATGCCCAGTTCAGAGGCCCACCTCACTAAGGAGGGGAGGGCCTCGTAAGTATCCTTCAGAAGGACCGTGGAGATCCAGACCCTCACCCCCTCCTTAACTAGGGATCTCACAGTATCATTTAACCTCTCAAATTCGAATCCCCTCACTCTGGAGTATAACAAGGGATCTGAAGCTTCCAAGCTGACGAAAACGTTCTTGAAGTTCTCAGATATGCATCTCAGCTTGCTCCCTATGAGCGTGCCGTTAGTCACTAAATTGAGCTCGAAATCCCTAGATGCCATGCTCGAGAATTCCTCGAATTTCGGATGGAAAGTGGGCTCCCCAAACCCATCGAACCATACGCTCTTAACCCCCATATCCTTGAGCTCAGAGAGTATTTTCTCAAAGAGTTTCGAATCCATGAAGCCCGATCTCTCGAACCACCTCCTGTAACAGATCGTGCAATTCAAGTTACACTCGTTAGTTAGCTCTATATGAGCCTCCTTAGGGGTTTCGAGATCCGGGATGAAGTAACCTCCCTTTATCCTTATCCTCATCAAGGTGATCCGAGGGGAAGGAAATAAAAAATTTTTCACGCAGATGGTTTCAAATTGTAGTGGGAAGGTTAATTTTGCTATTAATAGCTTCTCAGCTCACCTAACTTCAAAATCTCGTGCTAAGTGAGAGAGCTATTTACCAGCATGCCCCACTCAGAGGGAAGATGCTCCCTCAGCAGGAGAAGCCTCTAGAATCGTAGCAGGGACTCCTATCCTCTTAAATTCATCCCTCAGCACTCTGGAGACTCTAGGGCAATCCTCGCATAGGATGAGGATACTCGGGCCTGCTCCACTTATCGAAACACCGAGAGCTCCATTCTCAAGTGCCCTCCTCCTCAGTTCATCGAATCCGGGGATCGATCGTGACCTGCACTCATCTATGAAGGAGTAATTCATCCCCTCCCCGAAGATCCTAGCATCATTCAAAGCTATACCTAGCATGAGGTGGGAGAGGTGTGAGCAATGCTTTGAGAACTTATCTAGAGGCACTTCCTTCGGTATCAAATTCCTCATGTACTCGGTCTTGTTCTCAGGGACGTCGATCCATGGTATCGCCAATAGGAACTCGAAGTCCGGTTTGAACTTGAGTATCTCCCTCCCTATCACGACTAGCCCACCGAAAAGGGAAGGAGCAACGTTATCTGGATGTGCTGACCCGGAAGAAATTCTCTCACCCTCACTAGCTGCTTTAACTAACTCCTCATCCTTCAAAACGCCTCCTAGCAAGATATCTATAGCTCTCACGGTGGCGGCAGCGGAAGCGCCGCTGCTACCGAGCCCCCTCCTAGGGGGGACTCCCTTCCATATCCTTATCTTAGCATCTAACCTCTGCTCAGCTAACTTCAGGGCTGCTCTAGCAGCCTCAGCTGCGGAGTTCCTCTCTCCCAGGGGTATTGAGTTTGAATAGGGTCCCCTGACATCCACGACCTCGGCCCTGCCATCCCCTTTAACGAGCTCCACCTCGACTATATCGTGGAAAGCATTCAGGGCTAGCCCAACTATATCGTAACCAGGTCCCAAGTTAGCGCTAGAGCAGAAAGCCCTCACCCTCGTCCGATCACCCTCCTTATCTCCTCAACAGCCTCCTCCACGCTCGATGCCTCAATCGGCCTCGGAGTGGGTATTATATCGGGATCCTTCAGAGCGTGGCCCGTGGCTATTAGCACCACTCTCTCATCCTCACCTATCTCCCTCCCTAAGAGGTTCAGGTAAGCCGCGTAAGGAGTTGCTGATGCGGGTTCGACGCCAATTCCCATCCTCCCCAGCATCATCTGGGCTTCCAATATCTCCTGATCACTCACATCAGTCGCTATGCCATTGCTCTCCTCGAGAGCCAGCAATGCCTTAGGCCAGTTCACCGGTTTCCCTATCCTTATAGCTGTAGCAACAGTCTCAGGCCTCTCGAAGAACTCCATCCTCCCCTCTCTGAATGCCCTGACTATAGGAGAAGCTCCGCGAGCCTGCACTCCCACGAGTCTGGGGAGCCTATCGATCAGCCCCAGGCTCTTGAGCTCCTTGAACCCCTTCCATAAAGCTGATATATTCCCAGCGTTACCCACCGGTAAGATTACCCAATCCGGGACACCTAGCTCATCCGATATCTCATAAGCTAAAGTCTTCTGACCTTCCAACCTCCAGGGATTGAATGAGTTGAGTGGATAAAGTCCCAATTCCTTTCCAGATGCCTCTATTACCGCCTCTAGGGCTTCGTCGAAGGAGCCGCTTATCTCCACTACTATAGCTCCGTGAAGGGAAGCTTGCGCGAGCTTTCCCTTAGCTACCTTACCCTTAGGCAGGACTATGAAGCTCTTCAAACCTGCTCTAGCAGCATAAGCTGACATAGAGGCCGCTGTATTACCTGTGGAGGCGCAGATAACGCTCTTAACCCCTATCTCCTTCGCCACGCTTATAGCGACAGACATGCCTCTGTCCTTGAAAGATCCAGTGGGATTGGCCCCCTCGAACTTGACGAACAAGTTGCTCTTAAGCTCTATGAGGGGGGTTCCTCCCTCCCCCATCGTCACTTGATACCTCACCCTGGGGAGGAGCTCCTTATACCTCCAAACACCGAACTTCCTGCCCCTGAAATCCTCCCAAGAGACCTCAACATCGTTGAGCTTCGGTTCGAGCAGCCCCTTGCATGAGGGGCACCTCATCAACCAGGGATCCGGCTTATACGTAGCCCCGCAGCTCAGGCATCTGAGCACGTAACCTTCGAGCATTGAGGGGGACGAGTAAACTAGATTAATAACTTAATCCTCAATAATTCTTGGGTGTCACCTTGGACCCTGTCGAAGCGTATGGGAGGGTTAAATCATCGATATTGGAGCATCATAAGTGGTTTGATTCATCCCTTCCGATGATAGCGAGTGAGAACGTCACAAGCCCAGCTGTTAGGAAGGCCATGACATCAGATTTCGGTCACAGATATGCTGAGGGATGGGTCGGGGAGAGGGTCTACGCGGGAACTAAGTACATAGATGAAGTAGAATCGATAGCTATGGAGCTCGTTAAGAGACTTTTCAACGTTAAATTCGCTGATGTAAGGCCAATAAGCGGTGTGGTCGCAAATTTAGCGGTATATACTGCATTCACTAACCCGGGTGATGTAGCCATGGCCCTCCCGATAACGAAGGGAGGGCACATAAGCATGGGACCCCTGAGGGGGAGCGAGGGTCAGTTCATAGGGGGGACTGCTGGGGCTGTCAGAGGGCTGGATGTCAAGTACCTGGCTTTCGATGATCATAACATGAATGTAGATGTTGATAAGAGCATAAAGAGGATAGAGGAGAACAAGCCCAAGTTAGTTATATTGGGGGGGAGTGTGATACTCTTCCCTCATCCTGTGAAGGAGCTCTCAGATGTATGCAAGTCAGTAGGGGCTCTTCTGCACTATGATGCAGCTCATGTAGCTGGCCTCATAGCTGGGAAGCAGTTCCAACAGCCTATGGAGGAAGGAGCGGATGTGATGACCATGAGCACTCATAAGACTTTCTTCGGACCTCAGCATGGAGCAGTCATTACTAACGATGAGGAGAAATTCGAGAGGATAAAATTGGCCAACTTCCCCGGTCTGCTGAGCAATCACCACCTGCACTCTGTAGCGGCATTAGCATTAGCTGCAGCTGAGATGTTAGCATTCGGGGAGGAGTACGCGAGAGCGGTAGTGAGGAACGCTAAAGCCTTAGCTCAGGCACTCCATGACGAGGGCTTCTCAGTAGTAGCTGAGCATCTGGGCTTCACGCAATCTCATCAAGTGCTCCTCGATGTGGACGCCCTTGGAGGAGGTTATAGATGCGAGAAGCTTCTGGAAGAGGCGAATATAATAGTGAATAGGAACTTGCTGCCCTGGGACATAAAGAGAGGAAGGAGCTTCAAGGATCCCGGTGGCTTGAGGCTCGGTGTCTCTGAGTTGACGAGGCTGGGCATGGGGGAGGAGGAGATGAAGGAAATAGCTAAGCTCTACAGGAAGGTCCTCTTAGATAGGGAAGATCCTAAGAAGGTAGCTGGGGAAGTGAGTGAGCTGAGAAAGAGGTTCAGGAACGTCAAGTATGCGTTCGAGGAGGGTCCGGCTTACGAGTATTGAGGATCTAATGAAGGATAGAAGGAGGGGGTCCCTAGAGATATTCGAGGATGCCCTCAATATCCTGATGAATATGGAAGATCCCTGTAATCACGCTCTAATGCTAGCTAGGGCCCATCCCGAGATGTCGGCTCTCGAGCATCTAGCTAGAGCTGCTTGCAGCGGCTCATTGATTAAGCTACGCGATTTCTTCGAGAGCTCGAAGGTGAGGCTCGTCAGGACGTGCTCGAAGCATCTGAGTGAACTGGGGGTCAGGAGAGTAGCTACAATAAGCAGGAGCTCCTCTGTCATAAACTGCATTAAAGAATATGGCCCTGAGGAAGTGATAGTGAGCGAATCCCTCCCCGGGGGAGAGGGGATCGAGACAGCCAGAATACTGAATGAATTCGGATTCTCCGTGATATTGACCAAGGATTCCTTAATTCCTTGGATTTCCATGAAGAGGGGAGCTATCGGATTAGTGGGAGCTGATAGAGTGACTAGGACCCATCTGATAAATAAAGCCGGCACTCTAGCTCTAGCATCATCGGTAGGAACTGTAGCAGTGGCCGGCCTCCTGAAGCTGCATGAGGGCCCCTATGAGATTAGGGAGGTCCTAAAGGATAAGAGGGGGCTGAAATACATAGAGGCTAATTTCGATGAGACTCCATTGGAGAAGTTCAATTCCATATTATTCGAAGACATGGCGCTCAAGCATAAAGAAATAGGGAGAGCTTTCGATGAATTGAGAAAAATAATTGGTTAGATTAGTCCCGTGAGGGAGCCCATTCCCAAGAAGAATCCTACCACGAGCATTATTATCCAAGCGACTAGAGATATGCCTGCTGCCTGAAGCCAGCCCACATTGAACCAAGACTTAAGTACCCAGACCCAGAGGATGAGGACTATTAACCCCTCTAGTACGCCTAAGGGGATTATGGAGAAGATGAAAGAGAGCACGAATTCTATAATGGACCATACGAAGGCTAATGCTAGGACGGATATGATGCCCTTCTCCTTCTCCCTAGGGAGCACTATCTTCTGGGCGAGCCATATCACTGCTGCGCTCACTACTAGCGTGACTATGAAACTCAAGAGCCCCGACGTGGATAAATTCATAATGAGCTAAGGGGCCGGCTTACTTATAATGCTTACCTAATATCCGGGGGTGAAGCCGCTGAGAGTGGAGATCCCTAGGCATATAATTGAGGAGATACTGAGGCATTCGATGGAGGAGATGCCGAGAGAAGCTTGCGGACTGATCATAGGGCATATAGAGGGATCTAGAGTCATAGTGAAGGGTATTCACAGGGCTGGGAATATAAGCGGGTCGCAATTGCTATACGAAGTTGATCCCCAAGATATTTATAGGGCTATAAAGGAGGCTGAATCCTCCGGTCTAGAGTTAATTGGGGTCTATCACAGCCATCCAGTCGGGACGCCTACTCCCTCGAAGATCGATGAGGAGAGAGCGATTCCGGGCTTCATCTATCTCATAGTCTCAGGAAGCGGAGACTTCAAAGCGTTCAAGTTATCCGGGAGTAGATTTGAGGAACTCGAGATATCTGAACACACCTCCTGAAGGATTGCACTGAAACTTTTATATCTTCTTGGGAGCATCCCTCCAGATGAGTCTCCTCTACTCGCTCGCGAACTCAGAGATCACGGGATCCAAGCTGGAATCTAATTTAGAGCTCATAGATAAAGTACTGTCCTGGGAGCTCACTGGGAAGGTCGCTGAGTTCATCAGGTCATACTCCTCGTATGGGAATCCTCCTTCAGAGCTATTGAACTCCGTGATGAGGTCTAGGAGTGAAATATCCGTAGATTCTATGCTAAATAATGCCTGCAGGGGGCTAGAGGAGAACAGGATGAAGTGCTATATAGCGGAGACTCGGGAAGATGCTGGAAAAATTGTAAGGGAAATAGTAGGAAGTGGGAAAGTAGTTTTCAAATCTTTCGCTCTCGTACTCGAAGAATGTGGCGTGGGTGAGCATTTAGTCAGGGAAGGCAATGAAGTTTACGATACGGAGTACCCGCTGCTGCTCAAGGAACTGAGAGGAGGGGATCTTAGCGACTACAGGGAGAAGATAGAGAGGGCAGATTTTGGAATCACCGATGTAGCGGCTCTCTCAGTGGATCCAGGGGCCCTCTTCCTCCTCCCAAGTAGCGGCTTAGAGAGGCTCATCTCAATGGCACCGCTGAAGCACATAGCTCTAGTTGGCTTGGATCAGCTAGCTCCTAGTTATGAGGAGGGTTTCAGGATCGTGGAGCTAGCGATGCTCAGTAAGGGTTACAATTACGCTGGAGTAGTCGGCGGCCCCAGCAAGACGGGTGATATAGAGAAGAAGGTAGTTTACGGCGCTCATGGACCGAAGGAAGTCCACGTCATAATTCTAGATGATGGAAGGAGAGAGCATATGAGAGGTCCCTTCAAAGATGCACTATCTCTTCCCTTGCTGGGGAAAATACCGTGCCCTCAGCTCTGGCCATTCTGGAAGAAAATACTCGGGATGGATCGCTCCGGGGAGTTAGCGAAATACCTGATCGATAGAAGATTGACGGAATGCCTGGGTATAGACATAACTCCCTTACTGAAGCTCCTCTAGCCTGAGGCCTCAGCAGAATGCTTGGATGATTAGAATGAAGTGGTTAGGGGGCCTTAACACTGTACCCCCTTCTCCTGATCTCCCTGAGTATCTTCTGCTGATCTATCCGCATGGGGCAGGCCTCCTTACATCTACCGCAGAGGAGACATGCGAAGGAATGCTTCGTCGCCTCCTCTTTGCTTCCAGTTATGTACTCCCATATAACCCCTATCCCACCGGAGTAGACGGATTTCAATCCTCCCCAGTAACCTCCGACTATCCAGAAGACGGGACACAAGTACTGGCAGGCCCCGCACCTGAGGCAGAGTAAGGCCTCTTTCAAAACTGGATCCCGGGAGCTCTCGACCCTCCCATTATCTAGGAATATCACATGAAGCTCTCTCGGCCCGAACCCATCCTTCTGAGGTCCTCTCACGATGTTAACGTAAGATGATACCTTGTATCCGTTATACCTAGTTATGACTTCCACAGCCCTCCAAGCATCCAGCATCGTAGGCAAAACCTTCTCCATGCCAACGAGCATTATATGCTTCCTAGGTAACGATATGGAGAGCCTCACATTAGATTCGTTCTCTATTATGAAGCCGCATCCCTCATCTGCGGCGAAGGCATTCGCGCCGCTCATCCCTATATCCGCCTCGAAGTACTTCCTCCTCAGGAACTTCCTGACTAGAGAAACCATGCCCTCTATATCATCCTTATCGACTTCCTCCCCCATGAAACCCCTCAGGAACTCAGCGACCCTCTCCCTAGTCAGGTGGATGGATACGGATATGAAGTGCATGGATTTCGGACCTATGAACTGAACTAAGAACTCACCCAGGTCCGTCTCATAGACTTCCTTTCCCCTACTCGCTAAGTGCTCCCTGAGCCCCAATTCCTCGCTCGTTATACTCTTCCCCTTCACTATGACTTTGCCATCGCCCACTATCTCATCTACGATCCTCCTAGCTTCATCGGGCGTCCTAGCCAGGTAAGCGAAACCACCGTTCCTCTCCACGCTCTCCATAGCGATATGAGTGAGCTCCTCCATCCTCTCCAATGAGCTCTCCTTGACTTCCCTCACTTTGTCAGCTAGATCCTTCAGATAAGGGTACTTTGAGAACACGCTCTTCCTCAGCTCCCAGTATGAGAGGTTAGCTCTATCCAGCGAGGTCCTCAAGAAACTGTTGGAGCTCGCTTCCATCAAGAGGGAGCTAACTTCCCTCAAGTTCATACTATCACCTCCGCGAGATCTAATACTTCTAAACCTCCGGAAACTCTCTTCAAGTTGAGGAGACAGATGGGGCATGCTACTATTATCTTGCTAGCTCCAGTGGACTTAAGCTCCTCTAACCTCTTTTCAGCTATTTTAGAAGCTAAATCAGGGAAAATGGATTCTATCGGTCCTCCACAACACCCAGTGAATTTTCTGGAGAATTCAGGTTCTCTCAAAACAACTCCGGCCTTTCTCAATAGTTCCCTTATCTGCTCAGTGGAATCGCTCCATCTAGCTAGGTAGCAGGGATCGTGAATAGTTGCCTCGAGCTCCTTTCTCGCGGGCTCGTATCCCTTCAGGAGTATCTCAGAGTAATGGAATACTTCTATATCAATGTATTCAGCTAGATGATACTTCAGCATGTAAGTGCTGTGGGGATCTATAGTTATCACTTTCTTAGCTCCAGCTTCCCTTATTTTCTCCGCTACTCTCATCATCTGCCTCTCAAATAGCTCATCGAGCCCCAGATCATGGTAGAGAACTCCATTGTAAGGCTCCTCCCTCAAGCATGCGAATTTTACACCAGATTCCCTCAAAGCATATGCTATATTCCTCAATATATTGAGGTACCTGTCCTTCTTTTTCATGAACCTAATCGGAGCCGATATATCAATCCCCATAGAGAGGAAGGAAGCGTAAAGCCTCATTGAGAGATCCAGGAAGCTGGGTCCGATGGATTCGAATCTCCTCAGGAGGTCTGAGAATAGCTCTATCTGAGGGGCCATCTGATATAAGCATCCAGTATAGAGGAGCACCTCTCCCCTCTCAGGTATACCCAGATCCCTCGCCCATTTTCCGCATTCCCTCTCACTCACACCCAATGGGTTGGAGGTCCTCTCAGTATTGCTCTCCAGGAGCTTCTTCAGCACTTCTAGCTCCATGCGAGCCTCGGATGGACTGTCGTAGAACTAATTAAATTTGATCCTTCGGGATCTCCGCACAATCTCAGCACTCAAAATTAAGGAGTCAGTTCAGGCTAAATTCCTTTCAGAGAAGAGTCAAGGTCCTCTATCAAAATTTCCGGATCCTCAAGCCCAACTGAGAGCCTTATCAAGCTCCCATCTATCCCACTAGCCTTAATGAGGTCCTCAGTCAAGTTAGAGGAAGCTGATTCATGAGGCATGCTCGCTAGCGATATAGAGGCTCCGAAGCTCGTGGCTCTCTTTATCTTCCTGAGGTTCATCAGGAACTTCCTCGCATCCCCATTTATCCTGAAGGAAATAATCCCACCGAATCCCTTGAGGAGCCTCTTAGCTATCTGATGATCTTTGTGCGTCTCCAATCCGGGATATATCACCTCCCTCACCTTGGGATGATCTTGGAGCCATCTAGCTAAAGTAAGCGCTGTCTCACAATGTCTCCTCATCCTGAGTTCAAGAGTTTTGACCCCCCTAATTATGAGGAACGCCCTGAATGGATCCAATATGCTCCCCAGGACCCTCCTCCATTCCCATAACTCTGATAATTCGTTACCGGATACTACTCCTCCCACGGTATCGTTAGTACCACTGAGGTACTTTGTAGCGCTCTGTATTGATAGATCTGAGAAGAGAGAGGGTTTCAGCAGGACAGGAGTCGCAGATGTGTTATCTATGATGAATTCAGCGCCCTTATCTATGCAGGAATCCCTCAGCATCTCCAAATCAGGTACTCTGAGTAGAGGATTCGTTATCGATTCGGTGAAGACTAAGCTCCCCGGCTTGATGCACTCCCCAAGATGATCGGTGCTGCATATCTCTATATCGAAACCCATAGCCTTTAGGCGGAGCGCCAAACCTACTGTGGCCGAGTAGGAATCTAAATTAACCACTATCCTCTTCCTGTACTTGGATAGGAAGAGCGTCGAGATAGATGCCATACCGCTGTTGAAAGCCAAGCAATCATCGTATCCATCGAGGGAAGCCACTATCCTCTCGAGCTCCTCGACAGTCGGGTTCTCTTCTCTCGAGTACTTCAACTCCTTGCCCCTCCGGGAGATGTTAGGTTTCCCTGAAGGTAGAGGATTCTGAAAAGTAGCTGTCATATATATTGGGACCTCGATAGGCGAGAAATCTGACATAGTAGGGGCGAGAATCACCGATTTAAAAGTTTAAATAATAAATGATTCCAATAGGAATATGCTGAGGGATCTGAGCTCCCTCGGAAAGGAAAGGAAATTGCTTGGGATAAGCCAGAGGGAGCTAGCAAAAATGGCCGGAGTGAGCCAATCCCTCATTTCGAAGGTGGAGAATGGTCAGATGGTCCCGAATTACGATGTAGCTTTGAGGATAATCAGAGCTCTGGAGCTCGTGAGGGAAAAGAAAGGACTCTCTAGAGCTAGGGAGATAATGAGCTCCCCCGTCATAAGCGTCTCCCCTAAAGATAGCTTGAAGAAAGCGATATCTCTCATGGAGGAGCACGGTATATCTCAACTTCCGGTGATTTCGAATGGGAAGGTTGTAGGTTCATTGACGGAGGAAGCGATAATAAACAGGATAGGCTCTATATCGATGGAGACGCTGGTGGAGGAAGTCATGGGTAGCCCTTTTCCAATATTCCCCCCGGATACTTCTGTCGCACTGATAAAGGAGGCGCTCCTCTACTACCAAGCGGTCCTGATACAAGAGAATGGAAGTATAGTGGGGATAGTCACGAAGTCAGATCTCGTGAGGAACTTGGAGAGGATCTGAGGATCAAGTATATGATAACAGCTTCAGCTACTGAGAAGGCTATATCTAAAGCAGGGTATTTCGAGATCCATCTAGTTACGAAACCCTCGATGAATGCAGCGTAGAGGAGAATGATAAAAGAGAGGATCATGAGGTCAACGGACTCCATGGCAGCTTCCCTAGCTCGGGGCCACTTCTTACTATCTAACATATACCTTGAGACCCTGATGCCCACGGCGGTAGAGAGGAAGATGGAAGAGAGCTCCGGTACCCCATGGGGGAGTATGAGGAGTAAGGCTTTAGCGGGATCGCTTGAGATCGACAGGACGAACCCAACTAAGAAGCCGTTTACCGTTAGGGTGACGAATGGCATGAAGATAAGAGGAGCTAAGCCGAGGGTGGCTAGGACCACCCTGAGGTTGTTCAGGAATATCACGGTGGATAGTGTTAGGGGGCTCTCCTCACTCGGTATCACATCCTTCCCGAATATCTCCTTGATCAAGCTCTCCATCCAATCGGGCTTGAGATAATAAGCTAGGATGGATGATATCAGGAATAGAGCTATAGATAGCAGGAAGTAAGGGGATGATCTCTTGAAACCTCTCCCCCAGGAGAATTCAATCTTTTCTCTTCTCTCGGATTTTTTGTAAAGGGCCCTTATTATTCTAGCTCTGTTCCTCAAGATCTCGCTGCACTCCCCTGAGCAGAGCTCCGATGCCCTCTCATATATCTCAGCGATGCCCTCAGCCCCCAATGTCATGAGCTGCAGCGAGGGATTAGATATGAAGTATGCTACTCTATCCACTAGCTCCTCCCCCTCCCCCAAGATCCGAGCTACATACTCCCTTATTTCAGCTCTAGGAACTCCCTGAGGCTTAATATCCAGACTCTCAAGCCTAAGGGACAAGGCCTTAACTATGCTCTCCCCTATCTCTTTCCTTAGCCCAGATCCGGGGGGAGGGAGCTCTATCCTGACGAATTTCTTTGAGACAACAGCTGTATTAGCTAGCAGATCCCCGATCCTCCTTCCTCCTTTCATCAGGAAGAGAGGTAGGTAGAGAACTAGGATGTCCGCTAATCTGAAAGTGTTCCTTAGGAAAGATTCCCTCAGAGAGGGGCTGCACATCCCATTCAATGATATCACTTTGAGATCTAGCGCTCTCTTCCCTATCGTCGTGGAGAAGATACCCTCTAACAGTGTGAAGTATAGAATGAAAGTTAAAGTCGCGATTGATGAGGCTATTACGATGTTCATTAAGCTCTGCTGCACAAACAAAAGGATAATTAGTGGCACCTGAATTATAGTTATCACAATTAAGTCTATTAAATGGGCCAAAAACCTCTCAGTATTCTCGGATGGTCTCAGGAAAGCGAGAGGATCCTCATGCACATGGGAGGGCATCATGTTACTTCATCATCCCTCACCGGAAAGATAAAAAAAGGGTAATGGTCAATTAATCATATGAGCGCAAAGGTATCGGTATACTATACTCCTGAGTGCCCGGCTGATGAGTTCCTCAAGGAATTGAGGGAAACGTTATCTGAGGCCGGCATATCCTGTGAGATAGAGGAGATAGTTTTAGCGAGTGATGATGAGGCAGTGGAGCATAAAGTCCTCGGGGTACCGACTGTGAGGATAAACGGCGTGGATGTGGATCCTAACTTCGAGGATAAAGGGATTTACAGGGCTGCGTGCACGAGGCTGTATAAGTGGAAAGGCGCTGTTTACAGCTTCCCTCCGAAGGAGATGATATTGGAGGCTCTGAAGAGATTGGGAGTCCGGAAATGATTCCTGAATTAGAAGAGGAGATATTAGGGTTCTTGAAATCTGAGAAACTCATCAGGATATTTGATTATCTCAGGGGAGACCCTAGGATAAGGGGCCTCCTAGAGATGTCAAATATAGTCCTCGTTCACAGGCTCAAGTACAACGATCACGGTATGATGCACGCTATGATAACCACCAGGAACTCCCTGAAGATCCTGGACATATTATCTGAGGATGTTGTCAACGAGGATTGGCGCGATCTCGAGGACTCTAAACTCATAGTCATGACAGCCAGCTTCCTCCATGACATAGGGAACTCTATTATGAGAGAGGAGCATGAGATACTCAGCGTTTTCCTTGCTAAGCCATTCGTAGAGGAGATACTCTCCGATTTTTACGATGATAGCTCGAAGGCCGTTAAAATAGGCAGTATGATATACGAAGCCATAATGTGCCACATGGGGAGGTTCGAGCCCACTAGCTTAGAAGCCGGTATAGTGGCGACAGCCGATGGATGCGATATGGAGAAGGAGAGAGCTAGGATTCCCTTCCAATTGGGCCGTCATGATATCCATAAGTTCTCAGCTTTAGCTGTGGAGAGGGTCGATATAGGGAAGGGTGAGGAGAAGCCCCTGAGGATAACCGTGGGGATGAAGGACCCCAGCGGGACCTTCCAGATAGAGGAGATCCTACTGAAGAAAATAAGGGGGACGAGGTTCGAGAGGTTCGTGGAGGTATACGCTGATATAGCGGGCTCCGAGAGGATAAGGTTCATCTAAGGGCTCTCATTCTCCGCTCCCAAATGCAACCTCTCAGCTACCTTGAGCAGGAAAGCTGCGGAAGCTATAATAGAGTTGAGTTGCGATCCCTCTAAACAGAACTTGAATGAGTCCTCTATCCTATCAGCCATCTCCAGGAAGAAATCAGGATATCCTCTGGTCGCTGAGTACTCAGCTAAGCTTATCGAACAATCCCATTCAGGGGCCATGAGCTTCATCGTGCGTATCGATATTTCCCTGATGATGCTCAATGCCCTCTCCTCATCTTGAGCTGCTAGCTTTTTAGCTTCCTCGAATTCCTTCCTCAGGGAACCTATCACCAGTATCCCCTGCCCCTCCTCGGCCTTCTCCTAGGAATTGGCCTCTCATAGATGTAGCTGTTCAGGAATCCGGAAGCTACGAGCGTTATTGTCAGGAGGAGGGCCAAATACTTCCCAATACCCTCCCCCCATCTCACATAATTCTGCCCTGTATCCGATTGGAATGTGAGGAAAGCAGACCTAGGAGTCTCTAAAGCGAGGAAGGAGAACTCGTAGAAAAGGAAGGAGAGGAAAGCGAATGCTGCAGCTATGAAATAAGCCCTTGAGGACTTACTGAATATCGCGTAAATTGTGAAGAGGAGGGATAGAGAGATGAAGAGCGTGCATAACATTAAGAAGAATTTAGAGATGCCTATTCTGTAAGATGTACCTGGGGGGATCCTTCCCTCCTCAGATAACCACTTAAATATATCTAGGGATAGCGAGAGAGATGACCTGTTTCCCGAGGACCACACGAAGGTTATGGGGTTACCATTGTACTTGAAATAGCCGCCGATGTTGGGTAAGTAGCAATCCATCCACCACCAAGTCGATGTGAGCGTTAAGAGGAACAGGATAAGGGAGATGACCCCAAGCCAGTTCATCGATACGCACCAGTATCGTGATGCATGAGAGCGTAAAAAAGTTCCTCCCCAAGGTCTGAGCCGTAGATTCAGGGGGTGAGCTATAAAGAAATCGAGAACCTCGCCTTTAAAATTCGAGCCTCCTTCATCATTAAAAAGAAGGGAGATAGTTAAGTACTATGCTCACCCTGGAATCCCTCAAGCTGGACATGGGGAAAGTTAAGGAGATAATATCCGGATTCATCAGGGGAATGGTGGCGGGGTCGAGAGCAGAGGGCATCGTTCTGGGGATAAGTGGAGGGGTGGATTCGGCAGTATTGACTAAGCTCTGCGTCGATGCTCTGGGGAGCGAGAGGGTATTCGGACTGATACTCCCTGACACTAGGGTGACTCCGGAGGAAGATATTAAGGACGCTATAGATCTAGCGGAATCTCTCAAAATAAAATACTGGAGAAGGGATATAGACGATATTATAGATTCCTATAAGAGATCCGAATTTTACGTACATGATCATAAGCTGGCCCTCGGGAACCTGAGGGCTAGGGTGAGGATGTCCCTCCTTTACTACGTGGCCAATTCGAGGAACTTGCTAGTCGCTGGGAGCGGTGATAGGAGCGAGATTCTCATAGGATACTTCACTAAATACGGGGATGGAGGAGCGGATCTCCTGCCCATCGGGGACCTGTACAAGACGCAAGTCAGGTGGATGGCAGAGTGGTTAGGCTTACCAGAGCGTATAGCAAGGAAACCAAGCAGCCCAAGGCTTTGGGAGGGACAGATGGCTGAAAAAGAATTAGGAATACCGTATGAAAGAATAGATCTGATTCTTCATGGCCTATTTGATCTTAGGATGGATATAGATTCTCTAAGGGAGGAGTTCGGATCTGATGTAGATAGAGTGATGGAGATGCATTCTAGGAGCGCTCACAAGAGGACCATGCCTCCAATAGCTAGGGTAAGAATTTGAGGCTCGAGGATTTAGCTGAGGAAATATTGAGATGTGAGAAGTGCCCTCTTCACCTGAATAGAAAGAGGGCAGTTCCTGGAGAGGGGAATCCAAATTCTAGGATAATGTTCGTTGGGGAAGCTCCGGGAAGGAACGAGGATGAGATGGGGAGGCCCTTCGTTGGGGCTGCAGGTAAGCTGCTGGAGGAGCTGTTAATCTCAATAGGGCTCAGGAGGCAGGATGTATTCATAACGAACGTCGTGAAATGCAGGCCACCCAATAATAGGGATCCAAGGCCCGAGGAGATAGAGGCATGCCTCCCATATCTCAAAGCTCAGATCGAGCTGATAGATCCCGAGATATTAGTTCCATTGGGAAGGCACAGCGTTGGGGTCCTCCTAGGGAGGATAGGGGAGATCTCCATACTGAGAGTTAGAGGTAAGGTATATGAGGTCGAAGTATTCGGGGCCATCCGGAAAGTACTGCCCACCCTCCATCCAGCGGCCGCTCTCTACAATCCGAGGCTGAAGCCCCTCATAAGGGAGGACCTCGAGAAGCTGAAATCATTGATCTCGAGCGGATTAGAGGGATGGCTCTGAGAAATCCTGAGGATCTCTATGTTTTGAACAGATAGAGGTCCGAAATCATGGAAATGCTCAAGTTTCATCCTTTGCATTCATTTCAGCAGTAATGGATTTATTAGGCGAGCTATCCTGGAGGCTCATGCTAGATGAATTGATGCCCGAGATCTCGGAGGGGAAGATCAAGAGAGTCGAGCTCGAGTACGTGGACATACTCGGCTACCTGAGGAGCTGCTTGCTATCGGCTGAGAAGTTCTTGGAATCTAGAACAGGATCCTTCGATTCCAGTAGCGTCAAGATATCGAGCATAAGCGATAGCGACGCTCTCCTAGTGCCTGACCCCTCCACATCGATAGTGATAGGGGAAGACTGCAGGATGCTCTGCGAGATATGGGAGGGGATGGGGAGCAGGAGGTCATCTAAGGATCCGAGGTTCATCGCGAGGAGAACGGAGGAATTCCTGCTCTCACAGGGGTATAGAGGTCACTTGGGGGTTGAGATTGAATTCTTCGTCCTCGATGGGGATTTGAAACCGATCTCTAGTGGCTGGAACAGTAGGAAGAATTACATGATCTCGCCGCCCCTCGATCCTCTCAGGGATTTTGAGATAGAGGCAATGGGGAGACTATCCAGGGCTCAGCTCAAGCCGGAGGTTATTCATCATGAGGTATCAACAGGCCAGCTCGAAGTATCATTAGCTGCGGATAGCTTATTGAGGGCGGCTGACTCCACGATAAGGGCTAAGAGGGAGATAAGGGAAGTAGCTAAGGAAATGGGTCTAATAGCGACATTCATGCCTAAGCCTGTCCCTGGGATGAATGGAAGCGGTATGCACTTTCACATGAGCTTATGGGATGATAAGGGGAACTTATTCTACGATCCGAATGATGAATACGCTGAATTGAGCCAATTGGCTAGGTACTTCATAGGGGGTATCTTAGAGCACATAGGCTCCCTCGCAGCTATAGTCGCGCCCACTGTGAACAGCTACAGGAGGCTCGTACCCGGATTCGAGGCCCCCGTTTACGCGAGTTGGGGAAGGGGAAATAGGAGCGCTGCCATAAGGATTCCAGTTTATAAGAGGGGATCACCGAGGTCAAAGAGGATGGAGTTCAGAGTACCGGATCCCAGCTGCAATCCTTACTTGGCCTTCTCAGCTACTTTCATGGCCGGTATAGATGGAATAAGGAGGAAGATAGATCCAGGTGATCCGACTGACTTCAACGTCTATGAGAGAAACGAGGGATTAAAGAGGCTTCCGAGGAGCTTAAACGAGGCTCTTGATGAATTAGAGAGCGATAATTCCTACTTAAAGCCCGTTTTCGAGAGCGATATGCTGGAAAGTTACTTGGAGATGAAGAGGAGGGAAGTCATGGAACTTAGCCAGTGGCCGAGTGAGGCTGAGTACGAGAGCTACCTTTCAGTATGATTCGACTATCATCTAAATATTTTAAGGCGGATCGGAATTTCTCATGCATCAAACTTATAAATTTCTCCCACTCAGCGTATTGATGATGCCCAAGAGCTTACATATCTTCCTCTTGATATTCCTGCTGACCCTGAGCCTAATTCCGCTCTCCGCGGTTGATTTCGACATAATCATATCGCCGACTTACGCTAGGGTAAGAGCTGGAGAGACCGCCAGCTTCACAGTGAGTCTGATAAAGCTGAATCCAGGTTTCTCAAACGACGTATACCTCACGGTCTTCTATGAGCCTCCGTATAGCTCTGTCAGCTTCCTAGACAATCCCCTCAAGCCAGGAGTTGTCGAGACAACGATAATGAAGGTGATAACTTCTGAGAAGACTCCTCCTGGAACTTACACCATAACAGTTAGGGGAAGGGATACGACGGGAGCCTCCGTTTACGAGGAAGTGACTGTCGAGGTCCTACCACCGGAGCCCCAGTTCATCCTATCTATATCCCCATCCAGGCTATCCGTTTACAGAGGCGAGAGGGCTAACTTCACAGTTTACGCCACTCCGACATATGGATTCACAGGCCCGATATACCTGAAGCTGATATGTCCCCTCTGCACATCCTATGTATTCACCCCCAATCCCATGTGTCCCACATGTCCTCCTTCATACTGCCCAGCGCTGCCCTGCGCTTACTACTCCTCGACGCTCTCTATAGACACTTCAGGTATGGCCCCAGGGGATTACAGCGTAGTGGTCGAGGGGTGCAGCGGAAGTTCATGTTACAGGGCTTACGCTACTCTAACTGTCTTAGAGGCTCCCAGACCTGAGAACATAAATTTAATAGTTTATCCGCTGACTCTAGTCGTGAAACCTGGGGATAACGTCAAGGTAGATGTGACGATAAGCATCCCGGGTGGCAAGAGCCCGGATCCCCTAACGCTAAGGGTCTACGCACCGCAGGGCTGGTACCTGAGCTACTACCCGACGAAGTTCTACGAGACCTCCACAGTCCAGCTGTGGATCTCGGTACCTAAGGGCACGCTACAGGGGACCTATAACATAGGGATAGAGTTATACAAAGGGGAGACCCTCTTGAAGAGTAGAAGCGTTGTAGTAATTGTGAAGAGCGTTGAGCAAGCTAAAATATCATTATTTGCCGCTCCATACGAAATAATACTGACGAAGGATTCCCCCAGGGCCCAGATAGCTGTGCTAGTTACTTACAGTGGGGAGGTAGAGGATGCTACCCTCTCCCTACTCGGGCTGCCCGCTGGGATAAGCTACTCCATACCACCGAAGCTCAGACCGGGACAATTAGGGGTAATAAACTTGACATTGACTGATGCTAAGGAAGGGAATTATTCAGCATCTCTCGTCGCTACTATAGATGGATTATCGGCATCCACTAACTTCAGGGTGATCGTTAAGGGCGCTCAGGTGGAGACGCCGACTAAGACGACCACGCTCACAGAATCGACTACTTTAACTGAAACTAAGAGGGAGACAGTGACTTTGACAGTTGAGAGGGGCCTCGCAACTACGGACTATCTACTGATAGCCATAGCTTTCCTCCTTCTGGTCCTCATATTAGCATTGCTGCTCAGGAGAGGCGCTGGAGGGACCGCTCAGGGAGGAGTAGTTCAGGCCCCCGAAGGCACTCAGGCGTGATGATGCTCAAGATCAAAAACCTAATAAACTCTATTTTAGAGGATGAAGTCTCAAGTAGGGGAATAAAATTCAGATTACCTGCTCCAGTAGCGGTTGGAGGAGCGGAAGATCCCCTATGGGCCGAGCTAAAGCTCCTGCATCCTTGGATGAAGATGCCTCGGGAACTCTTAGACGGGGCCAGGAGTGTCATAGTGTTCGCCCTCCCAATAAGTGATGAAGCGATAAGAAGTAATATCAGTGGGGATGAACCATCTTTCGAATGGTTGAGGGACTATGTTGTTGCCAATGATATTCTATGGAACGCTTCTTATAAATTAGCAGAATATCTTAAGAATTTAGGTTATAATAGTTTACCCCTAAGGCCGACGCACGACTTCGATGATATAGGACTTAGGGCGAGCTGGAGTCACAGGCATGCAGGTTACGTCTGCGGCTTGGGGACCTTCGGCTTGAACAACTTGCTCATAACGGAGAGGGGATGTGCTGTTAGGATATGCACGGTAATAACAGAGGCCCCTATAGAGAGGTCGGAGAGGCCCACGCATGAGTACTGCTTAGCGAAGCTCGGTTACAGTTGCGATGCTTGCTTGAGGAGATGCCCTATAGGGGCTTTAAACGATTGGAAGTCGATGAAGGGAAAATGTTATGAGAGATTACTCTCTTTCGCTGAAAAATGGCCGATTCTAGGGAAGGCCGATGCTTGCGGCAAGTGCTCCGTCGGTATCCCATGCGCTACTCAGATCCCGAGAGCTATACGAAAATCGTAATGGAAAGATCATCGCAATTTATATAGATTCGATCTTCGTATATTTTTCGCATCTGCCGAACGATATGCTTATATACAATTCCTAATCACGTATTCCAAAACTATCGAACCGATTCACGTTATACGCCTATGTAACATCGATTCCTTGAACTGAGAGGGGGATGAGAATTGAGATGGTATGAGTGGTTCTTTCCCGAGCTGGATATGCCCAGATTAGCTAGGAGGCTCCCCTCCCATGATCTACTGATAACGGATACTACACTGAGGGACGGTCAGCAGGGGAGCAGGCCATTCAGCAAGGAGGAGTGCATCAAGATATACTCCATACTATCCGAGCTGGACGGGGGAAGCGGTGTTATAAGGGATATAGAACTATTTCCATACACATCGAAGGATAGGGAAGTAATAAAGGCCCTCAGGGATTTTGGGACCACACCCAATCCTATAGGGTGGATCAGGGCGAGAATTGAGGATCTGAAGCTCGTGAAGGAGTGCGGCCTAGACACTACGGTGCTCCTCACTTCAGTCTCCGATTACCATATCCACTACAAGCTGAGGATGAGCAGGACTGAAGCAAGGGAGAAGTTCTTATCAGCGATAAGGGAGGGATTAAGGATGGGATTGAGGCTCAAGGTAGCTATGGAGGACATAACTAGATCTGATATTTACGGCTTCGTCCTCCCATTCATAGAGGACATCCTGAGGATCTCGGAGAGGGAAGGAGGGGAAGTGAGCTTCAAGATCTCGGATACCTTGGGCCTAGCCCTTCCCTTTCCGGAATCTCCCCTTCCTAGAGGGGTTCCCAGGCTCATAAGAGCTCTTATAGAGGAGATGGGATTGAGAAGCGAGCAGATCGAGTTCCATGGTCACAACGATTTTCACCTAGTTGTAGCGAACCATCTGGCTGCTTGGCTCTACGGCGCCTCTATATCGAACTGCACGCTCATGGGCATAGGGGAGAGAGCGGGCAACTGCCCTCTCGAAGCTATGGCTATAATGCACTCACAACTATCAGGGGAGAGGAAGCTCAATCTCAAGGCATTGAGTAAAATAATAGATGTATTCAGTGAGATGGGATTCAGGATACCGGAATTTTATCCCATACTCGGGGAAAATGCGTTCAAAACTAAAGCGGGGATTCATATAGATGGCTTGCTGAAGAATCCAGCTATATACCTTCCGTTCGATCCGACTATCATCGGGAGGCCCTACTCGATTGAGATCTCACCCTACTCCGGGAGGTCCGGGATAATCTACTGGCTGGCGAGGAAGCTCAATATCGAGGAATGGGAGAGCCTGAAGGAGGATCCCAGAGTGGAGTTAGCCTATAGGGAGATGCTCAAGATCTTCGAGGAAGGGAGGACTGAGCCATTGAGTGAAGAAGAAGCTCTCTCCCTCCTCAAGAAGTACTTCCCGGAGCTCTCAGAGGTGAGTGAATTATGCCGATGACTATGTCCGAGAAGATATTATCGAAGAAGGCTGGGAGGAGAGTATATCCCGGGGAGCATATAGTCGCGGACGTCGATCTAGTTTACGCCCATGACGGGACGGCGCCTTTAACTATAGAGATGATCGAGGAGCTAGGGCTGAGGGAACTGAGGAGCAGAGCTATATTCACGATAGATCATGCATCTCCGCCCCCCAATGTGGATGCTGCCGCTAATCACAGGAGGATGAGGGACTTCGCCTCCAGATGGGGCGTGAGGATCTTCGATGTGGGGGAGGGGATCTGTCATCAAGTGATCCCGGAGAGGGGATTAGTTAAGCCCTGGGATCTAGTCATAGGGGCGGATAGTCATACAGTGACTCTAGGAGCCCTAGGGGCTTTCGCTACCGGAGTGGGAAGTACAGACGCTGCTATAGCGATGCTAACTGGGAAGATCTGGCTCAAAGTACCTGAGAGCATCGCAGTTAAGGTAGATGGCACTCTGAAGAATCATGTCACAGCGAAGGATGTGATCCTAGAGGTCATAGGGAAGCTGGGTAGCGATGGAGCGAACTACAAAGCTGTTGAATTCTTGGGATCGGCAGTGGAGGCTATGAGCCTCGACTCCAAGATGGTCCTAGCTAATATGAGCGTCGAGATGGGGGCTAAGGTAGCTATGATACCGACGGATGGGAGGACCTCAGAATGGCTGAAGGAAAGGGTAGGCCATTTCGAGGGTATATGGCCGGATGAGGAAGCTAATTACTCGGCATTTTATGAATTCTCAGCTGGGGAGATAAAGCCCAACGTCTCCCTCCCTAATAGCGTGGATCATGTAGCCCCAGTCGAGGAAGTCGAGGGGGAGGAAGTGGACTTAGTGTTCATAGGCTCGTGCTCAGGGGGGAGGTTCGAGGACTTCCTATTGGCCTCTAGAATAATGAGGGGGAGGAAGTTGAAGGAAGGGGTTAGATGCATAGCGGTACCAGCATCTAAGGAGGTTCAGATGAAACTCATCGATTCCGGCCTTATGAGATCGCTCCTGGAGTTCGGTTGTACGGTAGGCCCTCCCACATGCGGACCGTGCATAGGGGCCCATATGGGATTAGCGGGTCCAGGTGAGACTGTTGTATCGACATCCACTAGGAACTTCCCCGGTAGGATGGGATCTCCGGATAGCAGAGTTTATCTAGCCTCACCCCTCACAGCAGCGGCTTCCGCAGTTGAGGGCAAGCTCACAGATCCAGGGAGGTTCTTGAGTTGATAGTGGGCAGGGTCTGGAGGCTGGGGGACGATATAACCACGGATCACATAATACCGGGGAGGCTGAAGTACTCCTCCGGTAGCTTGGAGGATATGAAGAAGTACGTATTCAACGATCTGATACCCAACTTCCATGAATCCGTTAAGCCTGGGGACGTGATAGTAGCCGGTAAGAACTTCGGTTACGGTTCAAGTAGGGAGCATGCTGCTAGATTGTTGAAGATAGTGGGCATAGGGGCTGTAATAGCCTCTAGCTTCGCTAGGATATTCTACAGGAATGCCGTGAACGTAGGTCTGCCGGTGATAGAGGCTGAGATAGAAGCCGATCAATGGGATATAGTCAAAGTGCATCTCGAGGAGGGGAAGATAGAGAATATCACAAAATCCCTCGTCTTCACCTTCAAACCTTTCCCTAGGGAGATACTGGAGATATTCGAGGAGGGCGGCATCGTGGAGTACTTCAGGAGGAGGGGTAAGTTCCCTTGGGAGTGAGAGGGATGAGGATAGCGGTGATAGAGGGGGATGGTGTCGGACCTGAGATAATGGGGGCAACTCTATCCCTGCTTGAGAGATATATTGAAGCTGATTTCATTGAGATAAAAGCCGGAAAATCTTATTTCATTGAAGAAGGAAAGCCGATTGAGGATAATGCCATTGAAAAGATAAGAGGGTGCGACTCCCTACTCAAGGGTCCAGTAGCTACTCCAACGAAGGGCCCAAGTTATCCTAGTGTCAACACACTTCTGAGGAGGGAGTTCAAGCTATACGCGAACGTGAGGCCCTTCAAGAGCTACGAGGGTATCTCAATTAGGAGGATCGACACGATATTAGTGAGGGAGAATCTGGAGTGCCTTTACTACGGATGGGAGGTGGAGGATGAGGATAGGGCTATAGCGATGAGAGTCATAACTAAAAGGGGTGCTGAGAGGATCTCAGAATTCGCATTCAATCTAGCTAAGAGGGAGGGGAGGAGGAGGGTGACCGCCATACATAAGAGGAACATACTCAAGAGGACGGATGGCCTCTTCCTAGATGCCTTCTATAGAGTGGCATCTAAGTTCGATCTGAGTGCTGATGATGAGATAGTGGATGCGGCTGGCTATAAATTGGTCAAACTGGATAACGCTTTCGATGTGATGCTCACCCCGAACCTCTATGGGGATATACTATCCGATGTAGCGGCGGGAGTAGTGGGAAGCATAGGGCTCTGCGGTTCAGCTCAAATAGGTGAGGATTTCGCAGCATTCGAGCCCATCCATGGTACTGGGGAGGATATAGCTGGGAAGGGGGTAGCCAATCCCATAGGGATGATAATAGCAGCTTCAATGATGCTGGATTGGCTTTGGGAGAGAGGAAGAAGCCCTAAGAGAGGGGAAAAGATAAGGGAAGCGGTAGACTCCGTGATAAGGGATAGGATACTCACTCCGGATCTGGGAGGTGACTTCAGGACGGAGCAGGTCGTGGAAAAAATAGTGGATAGGTTGAGGGACTAGCCCCTCCCGTAGAGGCCGATTAGTTGAGCCTCCCCTATGACATGCCCCTTCATCGCTCTCTCAACATCCCCTCTTTTAGCTCCGGGCGGCAGATCCAATTTCGTATCGAGGGCGTATAACTTGAAGAAATACCTGTGAGGCTTCCCTCTCGGAGGGCAAGGACCACCGTAACCGTATGCCCCGAAATCGTTCCTCCCCTGATATCCATACTTGACCTCCTTCCCCTGGGGCACTCCCTCGGGGAGGGAGTTGAGGTCTCCGGGTATGTTGTAGAGGACCCAGTGGGTGAAGGTGCCCGCAGGAGCGTCTGGATCGTCTACTATGAGGACGTAGCTGACGGTCCCCTCAGGCCTCCCCTCCCAGCTCAGTGGCGGGGATAAGTCATCACCATCGCACGTGTACTTCTTAGGTATGGTCTCATTATTGCCGAAAACGGACTTCAGGGTGAAGTTCCCCATAACCTTCCCCCCACGCTCGGATCCGCCAAGACCCCATAAAATTAGAGCTATCAGGAGGATAGCTACCAGCAGGAAGATGAGGGATCTCGACTTCATCCAATTTTCCGGAGGTATTGGGAGATAAACTTAACCCCTCGATGTGATTAACTCGGCCCATCCCTTAACTTGGACGTAATCCTTAGCCCACTTGGGGATCTTCCCCTTGCTTCTCATATCCTTCAGGAGGTTTCCGAGCTTATCTGGAGTCATCCCAAGATGGGAGGCCGCTTCTAAGAAGTCGGAAGATTTAGCTATGGCTCTCAATATCTCCATATCCTCCTCATCCAATTCAGATGGATAGAGGATGGATGGCAGGACTTCAATCAAAGCGGATCTGAGCTCCTCCCTCAGGATCCTCCTCAACTCCTCGGGATCCGATATCATGAGGTCATCGAGAACGATTACCTCGATCCCAAGCTCCTTAGCTAGGGCTTCAGCAGCAGCATCTGAGAAGCCCCTGCAAACTATGAGGGGCTTCGAGTTCAGGAGGAGGGCATTAACATAAGCCTGCCTAACTCCACCTATATCCAGCTTCCCGTTCTTCACCTCAACAGCATAGAGGTCGTTTCCCCTCTCAGCTAGCAAATCGACATCGCTTATCTCATATCCCCCTACCCTCACCGGAACTAGCTCAGCTCTTATCTCATATCCCCTGGACCTCAGGATGGATTTAGCTGCTGATAGCGAGCTCCTCATATCACTTCACCGAGACTATCCCCTTACCACTCTCAACATCGAAAGTCAGCCATTCTGTCCTATGCCTTGATCCACTCATCCTCCTGACCCTGATCTGCTTGACTAAAGCGTTATTCACGACCTCCGGATTGAACCTCAAGTCTATTACGCCATCCGAGAAGACCTCTATCTGGAACCTGAAGTCATCGTAGAATCCGAAGTGGAAGCTGTATATGATGGGAATTCCATAGTACCTGCAGAGTAAAGCTTTAGCTGTCTTCATGAGATCTAAGAGGACTGAAGCATCGGGAGCTATCGTGAGGAATTCCGTCATGGAATCTATTAGAACAACCCCTTTCCCCCTGATCTCCTTAGCCCTACTGAAGATCTCCTCCCACACGCTCTCAGGGTTCCTGGGATCCTCTGCCTCTATTACGCTCCCCTCTAGGTAGGGTTCCATCTCCACATCGAAGCCCCTCAACCTGTAGGAGAAGCAGTCCAAGAACTTGAGCTTCCCCTCCCCCAAGTACCTTCTTATATCGAAACCGAGGGCATCGAAGCTCAGGATCCTGGAGAAAGGTAAATCCTCGAGTAAAACGAAGAGGACATTCTCCCCCCTCTGCAGGAATCTGAAAGCTAATTCATTAAGTATGACGCTTTTCCCAGTTCCGGTCTCACCGAAGATTCCAACGAGGCTCCCTCTGATCATACCGTCTGGCACTAAAGCATCCAGAGGCTCCAGCCCCAGCTTAATCCTCTCCAAGGTGTCACCTACCTACTGAAGCATCACAATTATTAATCACTTCCTCACCACCGCAACATGATTCTCAGCGAAGAATCTCGATCTGAAGCTCCTCTTGTGATACTTAATCTCAGAGAAGCCCGCCTTCCTCAGGAGGGAGAGGAACTCTGACCTGGTGAATAGGTGGTAGTATCGCATGAAGACCCTTCCACCCTTCCTCCATGGCACGTAGACGTCGTGAAAATCCCCTCCTCTGATGAAATTTAAGAACATCTCGGGGAATTTTCTGAAGAACCTAGGTTGAAAGAGAGCCCAAACAGATATTATCGCTTTCCCTCCATCCTTTAAAACTCTCCTGACTTCCATAAGGGATCTCAAGCGGAGATCATCCTCCAGATGATGCAGCGTAGCTATGTAAAGCACTGTTGAGAAGGATCCATCCCTGAAGGGCAGGAAAGCTGCATCACATTGAACTCTCTCCCCTGAAAAAATTCTAGAGGCCATATTGAGCATTCCCAAAGATATATCGGCGCATATTATCTCGAAACCCCTCTTCATTAGATAGGAAGCATTTCTACCGCTCCCGCATCCCAAATCGAGGACGGGTCCCGAGTCCACGAGTTCAACCTCAGGCCATGGCCTAGACCTGAAATGGAAGTAACTATCCGCGATCTCATCATAAATCCTCGCTATCTCACTCATGAAGTGCACCCGATCAAATTAACTGTGGCTCTTGAGGAATTGAGGCTCCAAAAAGAGGATTCAGGTGGATGGTATCATCCTGGACTCAGTCACCCTTTCAACTATCCTGATGCCCCTCCAGGAGAGCCACTCCGCCATCAGAGCGAAGAGATTCTCATCCATCCCGATCACTTCGGGGGGGAGCACGCCAGGGCCCGGGATAGAGCCCTCGGCGATCAACTTAACTATGCCCGTAGCGGAGAAGGCAGTAGTCCTGGCGAGCGCAGTTAAACCAGTGGCTTCATCGTACCTATCGATCATCCTGTATTCTATCTCCATATTGCTGGGGCTCCTCCTCCCCTTCGCCTGCACTATCAAAATGACCAGATCCTTGGAATCTCCCTTGAGCTTCTCCCTGAATAGTCTAGCAGTCACATGAGCTGGGGTTATACCCTCACTATTCGATATGGGCTCCTTGCTGAAGTAACCCAATGTCCTCAGGAGCTCTATCTTCTCCGCGTGCCCAGGCCACCTTAAAGTCTTCTCAGCCATGAACTCAACTCCCTTCAACGTCTTAAGCATAGTTCTCAATCCATCCGTCAGAAAAGCTTCTAATTCCCCTATTTCGGGTATGTATATCCTCTCGAGATCGCTCAAAGCTGGTTTCTTCGTGAGTGATCCGCTCTCAATCAATCTAGCATCTCTAACGTACTCCTCTATGAGGTCCTCAGGGCTCCAAGTCACTAAATAGCCTAGGGGAGGGATTGGCCTCTCGGGGATACCTCCAACATAAATCTTGAGTTCCTTCACTTCCTCGAGCTGAGCGTAAGCCCTTCCCGCCATCATGTTGCTGAGCCCCGGGGCAACGCCAGCGTCAGGGACTATCGTTACGCCCGCCTCACCCGCTTGGACGTGATAGTAAGTAGGATCGTCCTCAGAGTAGGATACATCAACTAAATCGGTTTTGGCCTTTATAGAGGCCACCCAGGAGAGCTTCCCGAACCTCCCGGGGAGGGAATTGACAGCTATATCCACATCCTTCATTATCCTGTAGAAATCATCTACATCCTTCAGATCCACTTTCTTAAACTCCGCCTTACTCGCTATTTTAGATGCCGCCTCCAGATTAGAAGGATTGGCGTCCACAACTAGCAGATTGGATCCCGTCACTCTCTCATATAGGTCGTAAATTATTGCCCTTCCAACGGACCCCGCTCCGAAAACTGCCACCCTAATGGGAGAACACCCCTCTCATACCTCACCGGGGGGATACTTATAAGCTTTAGCTGGCCAATGGGCTGACGAATTTTGTAAAAATGTTAAACATCTTCCTCCATCCCCAGATACTTGCGGACGAGCTGATAGTAGTTCTCAATGCTCCCGTACCTCTCTATGAAGCTCTCCATTATATCGTAACCGTAATTCCTCTTGAAGAGCTCCCTACCCTCTTCGGTCATATCGGCTGGGGTCCAAGGCGGATAATCGATCAGCTCAACCTTAACTTCCTCCACCTCCGGGATCGCTTGCTTAATGCTTTCCTCAACTATTCGAAGCAGAGTCATGGAGTAGGGGCAACCTGGGGCGGTCATGACCATCTTGATGTTGACTTTACCATCCTCCACTTTCATCTCCCTTATTAAGCCCAGATCCACTATGTTTATCGGGATCTCGGGATCCGTTATGAACTTGAGCACCCCTAAAATCTTAGCTTTGATCTCCTCGGAGCTCATGATCACCACTAAGCTCAGGAGAGCTCTAGCCATATAAAGCTATCGTTAAGTGAGCCTCTTTCGGGGTGAATCAGATAGAGTCGAAAAATTAAACCGTTAATACAGGTGGGATTCTAGGCTCTCTTCAACATATATAGGACAGCTGAACCTAATGAGAACTCGATAAAAGCTATGATGGATCCCTCGGGGCCGAAGGATCCTCCAGTGATCATAGGATCGCCCCCGAGTTCGGAGGAGAAGATGCTGCTTCCAATTATCCCGCTAGTCGGGAAACCCCATAGATGCTCTAAGAATATGTTCCAGCAGAAATGGAAGGAGATAGCTGATAATAAGCCGAAGCGCACTCTGAGGAGGCATAGGAAGATGCCAGCTGAGAGTATCCCTATGAAAGGCATGAGACCGAACCCCGGATTCTGGGAATGTATGAGTGAGAAGATGATAGATGAGAATATGAATTGAGGCAGGGAGTATCCCAATATATAACCTCTGTAAACAGATTCCTCCCAGGTGGCTATTGAGAGGTGCCAAGGGACTATTTCCCCCAGCTCTAGGTTAGCGCCTGAGTATTTCACATCGGATACGAGGAGGAAGGGGAGCGTCATCATGAAAGCCATAGCCGAAGATAGAGGGATCGCCCTATAGCCTATCTTAGGATCCTCTCCCCTGAGATAGAGGATTAAAAGGAGGGATGAAATTGAGATTAAGGCTCTGAAATAGGATGATGGGATTGAGAGCATGAAGATCGTCATTATTATTATGTAAATGTATGCAGCAGCTTCCACTTCACTTCTTCCTCTTTCCTCTCATCCTATATCCCAGATATATCACTATGGCGAGTGCCAAAGCTATTATCACTATCAAAATGGTCTGAACTCCTCCTTCGGCTTTCGGAGTAGTGGTTGGAGTAGCAGGGGAAGTAACTGGAGTATAATTGCCCTGAGATCCCGCTCCAACTAACTTTATGGCGGGCTCAAGCACCTTATCAGGCGATTGAGCTCCGACGAAAACTCCAGCCACTGTCCAGTTCCTATCAATCACTACAGTAGTGGGGACACCGGAGACTCCGAAGCTATAAGCTGTATCCTCGCCCTCCAGGACGAGCTTCCAATTCGATGGGGGATTGACGGATTTGAAGAATTCTATGGCCTTCGATTCACTGCTACTTACCATCATGACGATTCCCACGATATCGCCTGACTCCAAGCCGTATTCCTTCCAAGCCTTAGAGAGAGCTGGGAGCTCCTCCCTGCAGTGAGGACACCATTCCGCGACGAACATGAGTACGACTATCTTCCCTTGAAGGGATGTCGTCGAGACGGCTTTACCATCGTAAGTGACTGCTCTAATCACCGGAGCTTTGCTCCCCTCTTTAGGGAGGGCTGAGGCAGCTATCGAGGGGATCAGCAGCATTATGATGAGGAGAGCCGCATATCTCAAATCCTGATCACCTCCATCCTCTTCCCATCGTACATAGCGGCTGTCGGCGGGATGCCGTAATACCTACATGAGAAGATAGATATTAACATATGCTCCATTTCCTCTATCCCCGTGCTTCCCTTGAAGAGGAGCATGTAACCGTCGGGATATGCCTCATGGGACCTAACTATAGCTTTAAGCTTATTCGCTCTCAAGAATTCCTCGACTGCAGCCCTACCATAATATTTCACACCTCCTCCCCTGCTGTAATTCTCCCCGAACCTCTCCACGGATTCGGAAGGGTCGTTCCATAGTATCTGGAAGGCTACCTTATTGCTGGGTATGAGATCCTTCTTGGGCAACGCTGCTATCTGCTTGATGGATTTGAGGCCCTCAGCTATACCTCCGTGTAACGCTAGCACCCCATCGACTAGCGCAGCGTAAGGTAGGTTTGAGAATACCTCATTGTATCTCATGTAGACGTACTGCCATTCGGATCCGTATACATGATAGAGGGTCTCCATGAACCCGTAATTCATATTGACTACAGGGGATTCATGATTTCCCCTCAGAAGGATCAGATTCCCGATTATGTAATTAGCGAGCAGGTAATTTATGTTCTCTATCTGCTTCGCTCCTCTATCCACGTAATCCCCCAGGAAGACCAAATTATAACCTTCCTTGAGGAATCTGAGGGCTGAGATAGAGGTATCTAGATCCCCATGAGTGTCCCCTACGAAAACGGTCTTTCCCTTCAACTTTATCAGCTGCGGCTCCTTAGATAGCTTGAGCTCAGCGGAATCCAGTAGGGACATGACCTCATCATAACTCAGAATCTCCCCTCTCATCGCTCTCTCCAAGACGTTACGGATCTCAACTCTCTCCTCCTTCCTCCTCAACCTCCTCAGAAATCTCATCGGGATCACCGGTCTCATGGGGATAGAGTGAAGTGAATCCTCCTGTTGTTCTTCCCCTTGTTCTCCATCCCCAAGAATACTATCTCGCCTATCTCCCTCGTGTTCCTCACGTGGGGACCGCCATCCGCTTGAATATCTATCCCCTCTATCTCTACTATCCTGAGCTTATCGACATCGGGCGGTAGTGCTTTAGCTAACTTTATTATCCCAGGTATCTTCATAGCCTCCTCCCTACTTAAGTAGTAGATCTTCACCTCCCTTCCCTCGGAGAGGAGCTTATTCGTTTCAGCTATTACTTCCTCAACCAACTCCCTGTCCGGCCTCTCCAAGTTCACATCAACCCTGCTCCTATCGTAACCTACATTATTTCCCGTGACTAATACTCCGTACTTCGAATTAAGCAAAGCTATTAATGCGTGAAGAGCTGTGTGCATCCTCATTATCCTGTACCTCTTATCCCAATCCAGGATGCCCCTCACAGCATCGCCAACCGTAAGCCCAGGTCTCCCAACGGTATGCCAGACAATTCCACTTTCCTTCCTCACCTCGATGACCTCGAATTCCTCCTCCCCTCTCAGGAGCTTTCCAACATCGCTGGGGAGGCCCCCGCCCGAAGGATAGAATGCTGTCCTATCGAGGGAGACCTTATCACCCTCCACAGCCCTCACAACTGCCTCAAACTCCTTTAAGTAGCAATCATCCATGTAGAGGAGCTCGGTCCCCAAACGCACACCCATGAGCCCTCCATCATCCATATTTTAATTTTCCTCGGGGAAGTGAAGTTTATTAAAGAGGAGGGGAAGGAAGCGGGATGAGGCTCAGATACGCAATCATCCTATTGCTAATACTCATAGCTCAAGCTTCAGCTGAGCAGACATGGGATCTCTCGATATTGAGGGTCAATCTTTACCCTCCGGACGCTGAAGTCCAGCAGGGACAACCACTAATGGTAACGATCTACGTAGGCAACAACGAGGGATCTCAGTTCTCGGGGGCTGTATCAGTGAGCCTCTACGTCGATGGATTCCTCAAATCGAGGGAAGATTGGTATATCGGCAACCTCTCAATAGGATCTATCCCAATTCCACCTGGAGGCTATAGAACTATAGTGACGAACCTCGAGACATCCACTCTCACAATCGGCGTCCACGAACTGAGGGTGGAGATAAGCCCCAAGGGCTATACAGATCCTAATAAGAATGATAATAGTTACTCCATCAATTTCGTGATCGTTCCCCTAGTTAACCCATTCATAGAGGCCGATAGCGAGGTCCTTCAGGGCAAGGAGTTCGATGTAAAGGTGCAGATACCCAACCCGAGGAGCGAACCTCTAGAGGGTATAAAAGTCAGGCTCTTCGTTAACGGGAGCGAGGTAGGAACTAAGGAATCCTATGTCCCTCCTAGGATGATATCGGCAGTCAAGTTCTCATATAAGCCATTGAACGTGGGGACCATCCTCTTAGATGCCCTGATCACGAGGGATGATCGGCCCATGGGAAGGGCCTCCTTGAGCGTTACCGTGAAGCCATCATGCGATCTCTTAATAGAGAGAGTTCAGTTGAGCGAGAGAATTTTCGCTGGAGAGCCAATCTCCGGGAAGTTGATGTTGAAGAATATGGGATTATCGGCCTCCAGGGTGAACGTAACCTTCTTCATAGATGGGGAGGCTGTCGAGAGTAAATCGATAGATTTCATAGATCCGGGTGAAGGGAAGGAGCTCGAGTTCAATCTAGACGTTGCCCTCGGTATGGGGAGCCATACTATGACCTTCAAACTGATCCCCCTGGATGCCGATGACCTGAATCCCTCAGATAACGAATACTCCTTCAACTTCAGGATCATACCCGTGCCTATATCTCTCTCAGCCCGTTCATCGGGCAGCGATATATACGTTAATCTGACAAATTTGGCGGACCTTCTCACAAATGTGGAGGTATCATTACTGAGGAATGGGAGCGAGGTCACGAGGTTTAATGCGACACTGGAAGCTGGATCCAGCAAACTGATTCCTATAAGAGGCCTGGATCCGGGGAATTACACTATCGCTGTTTACAGCCATGGAAGCATAGTTTCATCGACGGAAGTGAGTGTAGAGGGGGGAATAAGGCCTGAATCTCCATTCTGGCTATTGGCTGTAGTCCCCATAGCGGCCGCTCTAGTTTATTACATGCTCACCAGGAGGAAGAGGAGGGCCTGGCCCTCCTCATGAAACTTTCACCTTTGTCACGGATTTAAATCACCCTTTAAAGTTTATGAAGAGAGCTACTGTGATGAGGAAGCTGGTCCCCGTCCTGCTGATCTTGATGATCCCCTTAGTTGTTGCGGAGGCTCAAAATCCATTCTCCTGGCTTGAGGACTCAATAAAAGGCCTCACTGAAGCTGCTATAGAGCTCTTAGATGTCCTGAAGTCATCAGCTTTGATGATAGCCAGAGCGCTATCCGGGACATTGATAGCCCTAGGCCTCGTTCTCTGGGGCACTGATATATTCGGCTATAAGGGGAAGAGGTTGATAATAGCCGGTGTAGTGATGCTCTTCATAGTGGAGATGATCTGAATCTCAGCAGCTCGCAGCCTAAAGTCTTCAGGTCAGCGATAACTCCCAGACCGCGAGAAATATATTTATGGGAGAGGGAGATCTTATGGGAGTATGAAGAGAGTGGGATTCGTCCAGACGAACCCTGAGTTCGGCGCTGTAGAGAGCAATTTGAAGAGGGCCCTGGATTTAGCTTCCAAAGTTGAATCGGATCTTCTCGTATTCCCAGAGCTCTTCAATACAGGTTATTTATTCCTCTCAAGGGAGGAAGCCCTGAAGCTCTCCGAGGGGCTAGATGGTCCCACTATAAAGAGGCTCAGTGATTTCGCATCGGAGCATTCTACGGCTATAGTAGCCGGCTTCCCGGAGAGGGATGGGGGGAAAGTTTACAATTCAGCAGTGGCTATAGATATTGATGGAGATGTGAAGGGCGTCTACAGGAAGACCCATCTCTTCTACGAGGAGAAGCTGATATTCGATCCCGGGGATACGGGGTTCAGGGTCTTCGATCTAGCTGGTATGAGGGTGGGGATAATGATATGCTTCGATTGGGTCTTCCCTGAGTCGGCTAGATCCCTCGCACTATCCGGCGCTCAAATCATAGCGCATCCATCCTGCTTAGTGATGCCGTACGCCCCTAAAGCTGATCCCGTGAGGGCCTTCGAGAATAGGGTCTTCATCATACTCTCAGATAGGAGCGGAGTAGAGGAGAGAGGAGGCAAGAAGTTGAGATATCATGGGATGAGCCTCATCTCCGATCCCAAGATGAATATACTGGCTCAAGCTCCAGAGGAAGGGGAGCACGTGGGCATAGCGGAGATAGACCCTAAATTAGCGGAGGATAAGAGGGTAAATGAGCTCAATGATATATTCCTGGATAGGAGGCCGGAGTTCTATGGCAAGATATGCTAGAGTCATCCCATTGATAATACTCCTAATCCCCATCTATCCAATACAAGCTGATTCCCTCTCCATTTACGCATCAGTAGATTGCTATATAACGAATTGGGATCAGGGGAAGAACTTCCACTCGGAGGTCCTTAGGGTCTCTAGGGAGAAATCCGGCAACGATTACTTGGAGGCTAGAGCCATAATAGGTTTCGATCTAACTAGCTTGACAGCGATACCTAAGGGATCGAAGGTATCCGAAGCAAACCTCATCCTAAAGCTAGTGAACGGATCCAAAGCTAAGTTGGAGGTTTGGGAGCTAGCTAGGGAGCCCGACATATTTAAAGTGAGCTGGTTAAAAGCTGGTGATGAGGACTGGATCACTCCGGGAGGAGATCTCCTGAGGAAAGTCGGCGAGGCTGAAGTCAGCATAGGAGAGATGAGGATAGACCTGAGGGATTACATTCAAGCTGTCGTAAATGGCGAGCTGAATTCGACAGGTTGGTTCCTGTTGAAGATAGCGGACGAGGGTTACTTTTACTTCTACTCCGAGCTCTCGACGAATAAACCTATTATTGAGATCAGCTATACGAAAGCCTCTCTAGATATAAGCTTGGATTCCAATGAAATTAAGCTCTCCCAAGGAAGCTCCGCTCTCCTTAAAGTTCAAGTGAGCGGATACCTCGGATCCCCGGTCTCAATAGAGGTAAAGGCACCCAACTTCCTCAAATATAATATATCCCCGAATCAAGGCCTCCCAACTTTCGTCTCCACTCTGAACTTATCCCTGCCTGAAGATGCCCCGGGTGGCGTATATACAGTGATAATATCGGCGGTTGGTCCTATTAGGAAGAATGCCACTTTGAAGCTCACTGTCATCGAGAAGAAGGGCTACGTAATATCCTGCCCTAGCTTTATCGATCTAATAAGCGGATTCAGGAAGGATCTAACCCTGAGGGCAGTGCCCACTGGGAACTTCAGTGGGGAGATCGCGGCTTCTATACTGGAAGCTCCGAACTGGCTCAATGTTTCAATAAACCCGAGTAAGGGGAAGCCGCCTTTCAACTTCACCCTGACTTTGAAGCCCCTACCCGATGCCGAGGCCTCCGGAAAGCTCAAGATAGTATTCAGAGGTCAAGTGAGTAAACAGTGCGAGATAGAGGTGAGGACCAGAATTAGGAGAGTCGCTATTTACAGTAACGATATAGATTGGAAATTATCTAAGGAACTCATAATATCTTACTCAAATTCAACTGGAGTTCCCGTTCATAGGGTAAATGATACATCCCTATTCTCAAACTACGATATGGTCATAGTTCTGGGAGGCCATAGGGCTCCGACGGATAAGTGGATGCCCAAGAACGTGGCATCCAGCTTTATGAACGATAGCGAGAAGGCCTCCCTCGAGAGAGGGAAGGATTCGATATTGGTGAGGAAGCAGGGCTCTACAATCATAGTGATAATAGCGGGTAAGACGAGGCAGAGCACAGCAGCTCTGGTCTCATCCGACAAGGATGGGGATGGCTTCCCACTAATAGCAGAAATTCTCAGCGAGGATCCTATGGAAGTAGCCGGATCAGGCTAGTTTTGACAGCCAATCGATTTTTTAAATGATTATCTCAGCATATATTATGCCACTTAGGTTGCCCAAGCCCGGACTGAGGAATATAGATGGTCATCTACTCTATCTGGAGCATGCTGGACCTCACATGGCCACGCTTCAAATTGTGAATAATGTATTATCATCCGAAATGACTTCAGCAGGCCAGCTGGTTGAGACAGTTGATTTAGAGCTCTTCGGGAAATCGCTCTTCATAGAGCACATAATAATGATCACTCTCTACGATGAGTACATCTATCACGAGACCTTGGTCCATCCGACTTTACTCTCGCTCGAGAATCCGGAGAAAGTGCTGATAATAGGGGGAGGGGATGGAGGAGCACTCAGGGAAGTGCTGAAGCACCCAGTAGGGGAGGTGACTTTGGTAGAGCTGGATAAGTCGGTGATAGAGACAGTTAAGAAGCACATACCAGAGGTCCCCGGAGGCTCCTTCGAAGACCCCAGGCTCAAGTTGATAATAGGGGACGGTAGGAAGTACGTCGAGAGTTGCGAGGAGAAATATGATGCAGTAATATTGGATTTAACGGATCCATATGGTCAGGCCGTTAGGCTTTACACGAAGGAATTTTACTCAATGGTCAGGAAGCTCATAAGGGATGGGGGGCTCATGGTCACCCACAGCGAGGGGGTCCACGTGAATAGAGTGACCTTCCAGAGGATATACAGGGCGATCAGGGAGACTTTCAAGAGGCATGCGGTCGCTAAAGCTTATGTCCCATCCTTCAACGATGAGTGGTCATTCTCATTCGGCTCAGATTATTTAGTGCCTCCTGAACTCGATAGGGAGAAATTGGAGAGGAGGTTCAACGAGAGACTGAAGGGGAAGACAAGATTCTACCTTCCCGAGATACATTACGCGCTCTTCAGCCTACCGGCATATCTCAAGGCAGCTCTGGAGGAGGAAGTTCCCCCGAGCACTGACGATAACCCGGCTGAGATATATGAGGAGAGCTAAAATCTGTACAAGAACTCGTAGGACCCCTTTATATCTATTATTTCGAGCCACTTCTTTATCTTCCCTCTTATCTCCTTGAAATCCCTCGAATTGAGTTCCCTGAGGAACTTCCCCAGGGCCTCCTCGAAGTAAGGGTTCTGCGTTATTAGCTCTTGGCTCAGGGCCTCGCTCTGATTCAGAGTAGCTGCAGATACCCTGAGGAACCAGGAGATCGTTTTAGTGCTCGCTGATCTCAGGAGATCGGAATCATCATCGGATGAGGAGAGGAATGAGTTAGTGATAAGATGTATTAATCCCAGCCAGGCCATCGCTCTATCGTGATCCTCTAAGCTCATCGGTATCAACTCGAAGGGGAAGAGGTATGAGAGGTAGGAGATCTCATCCTCTATATTCGTAACCTCTATAACTGCGGCCCTCCCATTCCTAATATCACCTATCCCCGGGCCGAAGAGGGGATGGAATGAGATCCCCTTGATCCCGATACTCGGGAGCTTCCTCATACTCTCTATAACGGGGCTCTTAACAGAGCTTATCTCCATTATGACGCTCCCCTTCCTCATCTTACCGCTCAGCTCCTCCACCAAGCCCGGGACCTTCGATATGGGGACGCATAACAGCGCTGATTCGAAATCCTTCAGATCGGAAAGATCGCTCAATGGCTTGATCCTTTCATCAGCAATCTCCTCAACCTTCCTACGGTCTAGATCGTAGATAGCTACTTGATGCTCCTCACTTAAGTATCTTGAGAAGAGCTTACCCATCTCCCCAACTCCTATTATCAGGATCTCCAAGATAAGAGGGCCTCCTTAAGCAATCTCAATCCACCCTCAGCTCCCTCGCTCGCGAACGTTATTCTTATCCATTCCTTAAACGGCCCGAACCCGGACCCGGGGGCGAGAGCTATTCCCCTCTCCTCTAGAACACGCATGGAGAATTCCATAGAATCGAATCCATCTATCTCAACCTTGGGGAATATATAGAGACCTCCCTCAGGCTCCTTGTAGCTTATGGGAGCTTCCGAGAGCTCGCTAACTGCTCTATCCAAATAAGATCTCAGCGAGCCCCTGACCTCACTCACCCAGCTCTCCCCCCTCTCTAAGACTGAAGCGGATGCATCCTGTATGAACTCCGGGACATTGCTTATAGTCAGGCTCAAGTACTTAGAGAGCTTCGATATTATCTCCTCCTTCGCGTGTATATATCCTATCCTGAATCCAGTCATCCCGAAAGCCTTGGAGAGCGTGTTCACGCTTATAGTCATATCGTAGACCTTCGCTGGGGATACCCTATCGACGAACGATATCTCAGAGTATGCATCATCACTTATAAGTATAGAATCATTCTCATTCAAATAATCTGCGAGTTCATCAAGCTCCTTCCTGCTCCAAACTTTCCCATCCGGGTTGTTCGGTGAGCAGACTATGAAAGCCCTTATCCCCTTGATCTTCTGCAGCTCATCGAGGGAGCTTATCTCGATGAACTCCAAGCCCAGGTTAGAGGCCATCCCCTTGTAAGCGGGCCAAGCGGGTATCATAACCCCTATCCTATCCCCCGGTCTCAGCAGAGAGGCTAGGATGGAGTATATCGCGAACTTAGATCCGGGGGTTACGATTATATTCTCGGGCCCGCTCTCTATCTTATCCCTCCTCTTTATCCATTCGCTAGCTGCTCTCCTGAATTTATCTGAGCCGAATGACGTTCCATATCTTGTCTTCCCCTCCCTTATCGATTTGATCATCTCATCTAGAAGGAAGGGAGGGAAGGACCAGGGCGGCTCACCGACTTCGAGGTGATATATCTTGACCCCTTTCCTCTCCAATTGCTTAGCTCTCCTGAAGACCTCTAGGTGAGGCCCAGCATCTCCCTCCTCCGGTATCTGAGCCCTTATGGAAGCCGCTATGAGGAAGTCGAATAGTCTCCTGCAATTCCATTCATCTATCCCTCTCTCGCTGCATCTCTCCCTCACAGCCTTCCATAAGCTTTCCTCCACATCAGGATCCCTTATCTGAATCCCGCTCTCCCTCTTGAGCCTCCCTATCTCCTCAACCAACTTCAGCCTCTCAGAGTAGAGATCCACCAATCTGAGGGTCACTTCCTTGATCCTCTCCCTGAGTTCCTCCATCAGATAGCCCCCCTCATGCTCCTCATTATGTGATCGGCTATCGTGAACGCGAGCATGCTCTCGACCACTACGACAGCCCTAGGGACTACGCATGGATCATGCCTACCTTTAACCTTTATCTCCACATTCCTCAGCAGTTCCAGGTCAACAGTTTCCTGAGGCTTAGCTATCGATGGAGTCGGTTTGAAAGCCACCCTCAGGATTATAGGCTCCCCGGTCGTGATACCTCCTATCGCTCCACCATGATCGTTCTTCTTATACCTTATCTTCCCATCTATCACTCTGATGGGATCGTTGTGCTCAGATCCCCTCATCCTGGCCGCTCTGAATCCGGATCCGAACTCCACCCCCTTGACAGCCGGTATCGAGAACATAGCCTTAGCTATATCTCCCTCTATCGTGTCGAAAATAGGCTCTCCCAGACCCGGAGGGACGTTCAAAGCTATAGCTTCTACGATACCGCCTACGCTATCCCCTTCCCTCCTAGCCCTCTCTATAGCTGCCGCCATCCTCAAGTAGCTCTCCTCATCAGGGGCCCTCACCGGGTTCATATATCTATAATTCCTCGCATCATCTAAAGTGAAGCCCTCGGCTCTCTCACCCCCTATCTCGAGGGAGTAGGCCATCACCTCTATCCCCAGCTTCTCAAGGATCTTCATAGCTACAGCTCCAGCCATGCACATCGATACTGTCAATCTGCCCGAGAAACGGCCCCCTCCCCTGAAATCGTTGTAACCGGAGTACTTCAATCTAGCGACGTAATCAGCGTGCCCGGGCCTCGGGAACCTGCTGATCTCCTCGTAGTATGATGAATCGATATCCTCGTTCCTGACTATCATGGAGATAGGCGCTCCAGTGGTGAAGCCATTGAAGACACCGCTCAATATCTCAACTCTATCCCTCTCAGCCCTCTGACTCACTAGCTCAGACTGACCTGGCCTCCTTAGGTCCAGTATCCTCTGAACATCTTCCTCGCTTAAAGGAAGCCCAGCAGGAGCGCCTTCAACTATGGCTCCCACTACGGGACCGTGGCTCTCACCGAAGGATATTAGCCTGAGCTCCCTCCCGAAGATATCCCCTCCCATGAGCTCACCCTAAGGTCTGAAGGGCCTTATCCTCAGGAAATCCACCTCGGAGCTCCCGAGATAAAGCGACACTCTGGCGCCGACTGTAGGGGATACCGTGAAGAATTTCACTGAATATACTGCGGTGCCATTAGGATCTATGGGCTCTGCGATGATGGAATCATTCAGCTTGACCTCAAATCGGTATTCGAATGGGTCCAGCCTCCTAAGATTGGCATCGACTCCTCCGGCCTCGACGCCCAACGGATAGAGCTGGGAGTCTAGCCTCAAGTCATCAGCACGCTTCTCACCCAAGTTCCTCAGCTTTATGATCAAGGAGATCGAGTAACCGGAGCTAGTCTTCCTAGATACCGTCAAGTAGTCATAGATGAGTGGGATCGGGGAATTCTTCTCACTCACTAGGAATATAGGGAAATCCCTGTAGGGCCATCCAATCGCTTCAGCTAGCTGGAGGAGGTTCGGGAGTTCTCCAGGCTTGAAGAAGCCGGTGGTCTCAACGTAAAAGTAGCTCTTATTATCGAATTCGATCTCCAATGCTACCGGCCATTCCTTATCCCTGATCTTCTCGTATAGATCCATCAGATCAACTAGGGCAACATTGATATCACCAGCTCTCCTGACATCAGCTCCCACCCTCGGGAGCTTGACCCATTCCTTTGGAAGCGAGACTGCCACCGCTGCATGAGTGGGCATTATCAGTAATATGGAATCGAAACCTTCATGCCTCAGGAGGGATGCGAGGAGTATCGAAAGGTCCTCGCAATCACCATTCCCTCTCTCCAAGGTCTCCAACGGGTAACTGGGATAATCTCCTGTGGGTGAGTACTCATTAGCTTGGGAGTACTTCAAGCTCTGGACGAAGGAGGCTACGAACCAGACCCTATCGTATCCCCTCATTCCCTCCCTCTCAGCTATGGAATCGAGCTTTTCAGCTAGTTCCTTGAGTATCTGATCGTCATGGGGTGTCATGAGCATGAGATACCATGTGAAGAGGGGGGAGCTTGTTTGGAACTCAACAACTTTCATCCTAGGCTTTACGCGGAAGAAAGTGACTAGATCCTCAGGCACTTCAATGGATATGGAGTAATTCCTCCCAGTATTCGGAGGGAACTCCCAGCTGTAAGAAAGCTTCTCTTCTCTGCCTTTGAATTGTATCGTAGATGCCTCCTCCCGGAAGAGGAAATCCAGTATTCCGATATCTATTAGGGCTTTAGTCCCCTTCAATGTCTCATTTCTCGTGCTCCCAGCTATGCTGATCACGATCCCTCCTTTAGTGGTTATGCTGAAAGTCCAGAAGTCCCTTGAATTGAGGAGCGCAATTTTATCATCATAAGTTAGGAATTTGCTAGCTATAGCCCCTATCCTATCGGCCTTCGGTCCCCCCAGAATGAAGTAATAATTGTAGCCCTCCTTGAGTTCATCGGATATCTCTACCCCTATACCCCTGCTCCTGAGCCAATCCGAGATCAATTTAGCTGATGCTAGATCGTTCTCATTTGATATTATGAGGGTCCTCTCATTCACCGCGTTTATTAAAGCAACTTGCAGCGTCAGGAGGAACAGGAGAAATGAGCATATAACTTTGAGGGAGGATGAGCTCATGAAGGAGTAAGGGACCTCGATAATAAAAAAGTTATAGTGATTTTAAGGACCGTAGCTCCTCAGGACATCTTCCTCAGGCGGAGGTGAGGATATGAGGCCCTTCTCCATCAAGAATCTCGCTGACTCCCTAGCGTTCCTTATTATGTTGACAGCCCTCTCATAGAGCTCCTCCCTGCTGAGTATCCTCCTGGCGACTCCCTGCTTAATCGATTGTTCAGCTGCAGCCACAGCTTCGATGGGATAGACCTCCCAATCATCCATAGTCGGGAGTATGTAATCCTCACGCAATCCTTTCTCCTCCGCGAACTTAGCTAGAGCATCTCCAGCGGCTATGCACATCTCATCAGTCACAGTCTTGGCTCTAACATCCAGAACTCCCCTGAAGATAGCCGGGAAAGCGAGACTGTTGTTCACCTGGTTGGGGAAGTCGCTCCTTCCAGTTGCCACTATCTTCGCTCCTGCCTCCTTAGCTTCCCAAGGCCATATCTCCGGTATCGGATTTGCGCATGCGAATACTATTGGATCCTTGTTCATCAGCTTTATCCATTCCTGCTTTATAACACCGGGCCCTGGTTTGCTAGCCCCTACTACAGCATCAGCTCCCTTAAAAGCTTCCTCTATCGTCTTATTGTTCTCTTTGTTGGTCTTCATCGCTAGATCGTACTTCCATCTATCCTCCTTCTTCATTTCCTCGATATCGGGCCTGTCCCTGTAGAGGGGACCAACTGTATCTATCATCACTATGTTCCCGGGGGGCACTCCTGCAGTTATGAGGACGATAGCAGTCCTCACGTTAGCGGCGCCAGCTCCATACAGGACTATCTTAGAGTCCTTCATCTTCTTCCCAACGAGCTTAAAGGCATTGACCAGCCCGGCATATGTTACAGTAGCAGTTCCCTGCTGATCATCATGCCATACCGGTATCTGGAGCCTCTTCCTCGCTTCCTCCAGGACGTAATAGCACTTCGGCTTCTCTATATCCTCGAGATTCACTCCTCCGAAGTTAGGCTCCACCCACTCCAGGAGCTTTATCATATCATCCGGATCGTGAGCTCTAACCACTAGGGGAAAAGCATCAACCCCGCCGAGGTATTTGAAGAGGAGAGCCTTCCCCTCCATGACAGGCAAGCCTGCCTCAGGCCCTATATTACCGAGCCCTAAGACCCTAGTCCCATCGCTCACTACTGCTACATAATTCCACCTATTCGTGAGGAAGAAAGACTTATCTGGATCGGCTTTTATCTCCTTGCAAGCCGATGCAACTCCAGGAGTGTACCAGATGGAGAAGTCATCTAAGGTCCTTATAGCGCATTTCGGCATCACCTGGACCTTCCCCTCATAAAACTGATGATAGGGGACGGCCAGTTTGGATGGCTTCTCGGCCTTCTTGAGGAGCTCCTCAACAGTGGGCTTACGCTCGACCATAATGATCGCCATACTTTTAACCATATGGAAAATTAAATAGTTTACTATGGGGGGAGCTGGCCAGGCTACAACAAATCTACGAAAAAATAGCGAATTTTTCATAGAAATTCATGAGGAATTTCTCCATAAATGGCATCTTTATTATTAAATAACGGGAAATTCGGCGAAAAGATTAGGGAAGTTGACCTAGGATCTATCGATTGCTGTGGGATTCGAATTTCTCAAACTTCATTAATTTTACTTCCTTATATTGGCAATAATGAAAAATAATATAGATTAATCACAAAATAAATTATTATAAATTTTTATAAGTATCTAGCTTTCTAAAAATATTTTAACACATTCATTAATATGTAAATTTTAACCTCTCGACACTCCATATACTCCTTAGAGAGAATGGTTCGTGCTATTCAGATGCTCATCAAAAATCGAATTTTTTTAAATTTTTTATAGAAGAAAGTCCAGTTAATAATACAACTTATTATCTGAAGAGCACGGCCAGATTCAGTGAGAGTCTAAACCGAGATCTCTGCTTGCTATACGAGGATCCTGAAGCCAGTCTTCTGAAACTACCGACTTCCTGAAATAGGATATGATCTAATGCATCAATCCCATATATAATTCCCCTCAAACTAGTTATTCACTTGATGATGACTCATCTCCCACTCTAAATCAGTATTGGAGCTTTTGAAACGTTATGAAACGATCTCAGCAGTTTGACATATATATGGACTGACGGTAGTATTATCGGTGCATATGAGGGTAAGCGTGGTCATGGTCGCGAATGCCATAATATATAATGTAGGGGTTGCCCTGCTGGCCCTAGGTATAGCTGGAGGGGCCTACGTGATAGCAGCCTCCGTCAACCTGGCCACGCTCTACCTTATATCCCACCTCTCCAAGCTAGCTAAGTTCATTTTGAGGCCCTGAAGACCTCTCTTTTCTCCTTAAGGATAAGGAGAGGGCTATGATTGCGAGCAATTGGCCTATTATTGTGTAATAGATTCCCAAGCTAATCATCTTACTCTGGATGAGGTAACCGAAGATCGGAGCGCTTATGAGATTTCCCACTCCGTATACCGCATTGAAGATCCCATAAGCGCTTCCCCTCTGATTTTCAGGCACTAGAGTGCTGATAGCAGCCCTATATATGGATTCCTGCATCCCCAGGATTATCCCGAATGTTATCGCTGCTAACACTATATTGGAACCTCCTCCGAGGAGAGTTAAGCATGATGGGGCTATGGAGAGTGCGAATGGAATGTAAAGGAAGGCCCTCCCATATCTATCAAACATGAAACCCGCGACTAGTGCTGATGCCGTGTCGACCAACTGTATCAACATATAGAGGAGCGCAGCCATTCCCGGATTAAAGGTCAAGCTGGAGGAGAGGACTATTAGTGAGACATGGATCAATGAAATCATATTCAGGAAGACCGCGATGTTATACATCCAAAAACTCCTCTCGTATTTCAGGGAGAGCTTACCCCTGCCTCCCCCTGACGGGGATGCCCAGGAGTATCTCCTATAGACGTAGAGGACCGAGGTAATGAGGAAGAGATAAGGTATCAAGGAGCTCAGGAAAGCCAAAGAGTAATTGTTAGAATATAGGAGGATGAGCCCCATTATCAAGGGCCCAGTTACTGCCCCTATCTGATCTAGGGCTTCGTGGATGCCGAAGGCTTTTCCAGGTCCCATCCCCCTCGAGACGAATGAGATGAGGGAGTCCCTGGCTGGAGCCCTTATCCCCTTAGCTATCCTCTCGATCAGTATCAGTATTACCGCTATCTGAAGGGAATTTGAGAGCCCCAGCAGGGGTATCGATACTATGAGAGCATATCCTAGGATGTAAAAGGTCCAATAGGATTTGCTCAGATCTACTAGGAATCCGCTTATGAACCTGAATGAGATCCCTATGAACTCCGTTACCCCTGAGATCAAACCGACTAAGAAAGCTGAGGCCCCCAAATAAGCTAGATAAGATGGTATTATGCCTCTAGCCCCCTCGTAGATAACATCCCCGAGGAAACTGACCACGCCGAATAGGATTATCGCTTTATAAACTTCTTTATTGTTCAAGGGACCACCTCCTTCACGGCAGTTAAAAAAGTATAAATAAAAAATTAGCCGAGCAAGTAGAGGGAGTAAAGGAGTATCGCGGATCCCATGACTATTGAGACGTTGTTGACGAGCTTGAGGAGGACGTGGAGGCTGGGTCCCGCGGTATCCTTGAGAGGATCCCCGACGGTATCCCCTATGACCGAAGCCTTATGCTCCTCAGTCCCCTTCTTACCGCTCCTCTCTATGTACTTCTTCGCGTTGTCCCAAGCAGCCCCTCCCGTGTTCATGAGGAACGCTAACATGATACCCGCAGCAGTTACGCCTATCTGGAAGCCCCCTAGGGCTACGGGTCCGAGTAGGAAGCCCACCGCTATCGGGGCAATTAAAGATACTAAGCTAGGGACTATCATTTCTTTCTGAGCAGCTTTAGTGCTTATATCAACGCATTTGGCATAATCTGGCTCATTCTTTCCCTCTAGAATCCCAGGAATCTCCCTAAATTGTCTTCTGACTTCCTTTATCATCTCCCAAGCCGTCCTCCCCACGGCCCTTATGGCCCTGCTGGAGAAGAAGAACGGGAGTATGGCGCCTGCGACGAGCCCTATCAGAGTGACGGGTTGCATTAAGTTGAAGTTCTCCACCCTGACTACGTCCACATATGCTTGGAAGAGGAGGAGTGATGCCATCGCAGCGCTTCCCATAGCGAATCCCTTAGCTAGGGACTTAGTCGTGTTTCCAGCGGCATCAAGGACGTCCTTGACCTCACTGCCCACTTCCTCCTCTATCCCCGACATCTCTATTATGCCGCTCGCATTATCAGCTATCGGGCCGTAGCCATCCATGGCCAATATTATTCCAGTGAGTGAGAGCATCCCTATAGTAGCTGCTACTGTCCCATAAATGCCTGAGAAGTGCGGAGGAATGCCATTAATCTGCCCATATATCCCTCCCAAGTAGTAGGAAGCTCCTAGAGCTGCTAAGACCGATATGACTGGGATAGCTGGGGCCTCCATACCGACTGAGAGGCCGGATAGTATAGTGGTCGCGGGACCAGTTTCAGTGGACCTGACTATGTCGAGGACGGGCCCATGTATCTCCGTATAATACTCTATAGCTAGCTCTATTATGAGAGCAGCCGCCATTCCGAGGAGAGATGCTAGATAGAGGTATTCGTGGCCTGGGCCGAACCAGGATGTTACGAAGTAAAAGAGAGCTGCTGTAGTTATCACGGCTGCTATTAAAGCCCTTCTCATAGCGGAGACGGGCATCTCCCCCTCTCTGGGCTTGACGAATAGGGAGCCAACTAAAGTCCCTATTATACCTGTAGCTCTAGCGACCAGCGGAAAGAAGATGAAGTAAAGGTTCTTAGTCAGTAGGTAGAGAGCTGCCCCTATTATCATAGACCCTATGTTCTCAGCAGATATGGACTCGAATAAATCGGCCCCTCTACCCGCGCAATCCCCGACGTTATCGCCAACATTATCTGCTATGACAGCCGGATTCCTGGGATCGTCCTCAGGTATTCCAGCTTCGACCTTCCCAACCAAGTCAGCCCCGACATCAGCTGCTTTAGTGTAGATACCGCCACCCAATTGCGCGAAGAGGGCCGCCAAGCTGGCGCCGAATCCGAATCCCATGACTAAGGTAGGGATCTTCTCGACCCCGCTCCACCCGTTGAGCCACCAGTAGAGGAAGAACATACCGGCTACTCCAGCTAAACTCATTGAAACTACCATGAGTCCTAAGACGAGGCCGCCTAAGTAAGCCACGACGAGGGGTTTCTCCTTGCTTTCCCTCGCTGCCTGAGCTACTCTCACGTTGGTTATCGTAGCCGCATCCATCGATACGTAACCAGCGAGTAAAGAAGCCAAAGTGCCGAGCATGAATGAGGCTGAAACGTAAGGTATGCCCCCGTGCTGGATGACATCTAATATGTAGACGAAGGCAGCTATGACGACCATAACTAGGAGTATAACTTTATACTGCCTATGAAGATAGGCTTTTGATCCCCTCCTTATAGCCTGACTTATTTTAATCATTTTTTCGTTTCCTGGGTTCATTCTAGCTATCAAGTACCTCAGCAGCAGAGCTATCAGGATGCCCGAGGTCGCTGATGCCAATATCACCAGTTCCCAGAGCACTTCGGTCCCCCCTCGGCCGCGAGCCCCCGAGTAATTAAAAAGTTTACCATTCAGCTGAGGATGTATGCTCAAAATGGTAAAAATATTTTCCATAAAAATTTGAGAATATCTACCAATATATAAATAATATTAATTCATTCATTATCACATTCTATATTTTTGAATATTTACCCTATAATCCTCCATTTCGTTCCTTTAGGAGTGTCCTGAACGTCGATTCCCAGCTCCCTCATCCTTCCCCTTATCTCATCAGCAAGATCGTATTCCCTCCTCCTCCTCAGGTTCTCCCTGACATCGAGTATGAGGGAGATCAGAGCATGAAGCATTGAGGTATCTGGACCCTCCTCAATTCTGAGACCTAGTAGATCCAGGAGCTCTGAGAAGGTAGAGATGACTTCGTTCCTTCCGGCCTCGCTTATCTTACCCATCCTCTCCGAGAAGGAATTAACATCCCTAACTAACTCATAGAGCTCTCCTAGGGCCTCAGCAGTATTCACGTCGTCTAACATCCTCCTATAGAAGGAATCCCTCCTCTCCCTAACTCTACTCAAGAATTCCCTTTCCTCATCCCCTTCCTCCCCTATCTCCAGTTCCTTCAAGTTCTCGAGGCAGTTGACTATCCTCTCATAACTGCTCCTCGCTTGCTCCAAGTACTCCCACCTGAAGTCTATCGGCGATCTGTAGTGCCTCGAGAGGAGGAATATCCTGAGTGTATTCGCATCATACTCTCGGAGAGCTTCCCTTATAGTCACGAAATTACCTAAAGATTTGGACATCTTCTCCCCCTCGACTGTCAAAAGGCCCGTGTGAATCCAATACTTAACGAAAGGTTTCTCTCCGGTGAAGCTCTCCGCTTGCGCTATCTCTGCCTCGTGATGCGGGAAAGCGAGCTCTATCGCTCCACCATGTATATCGTACTGCTTCCCGAAGTGCTTTATGGATATGGCCGTGTCCTCTATATGCCAGCCGGGCCTCCCGTAACCCCAAGGCGATTCCCAGCCGAACTCCTCCCTAGGTCTGTTCCTCCAGAGGGCGAAGTCCCCTGGATTCCTCTTAGTTGGATCCGGCTCTATCCTGTGGACCCTCAGTTCCTCGGGCCTCTGACCGGAGAGCTTTCCATAGTCCGGAAAAGTCGTTATATCGAAGTAAACTCCGCTCTCAGTCACGTAAGCTTTACCCAATTTTATCAGGGTCTCCACCTGCTCGAATATCTCCTTGAGGTAATCTGAGGCTCTAGCGTATAAGTTTACGCTCGTTATGTTCAATGCCCTCATATCCTCATAGTAGTAGCTCTCGAACTCCCTAGCTAACTCTACAGGGTCTCTGCCCTCCTCAGCAGCTCTATTGACTATCTTATCGTCCACATCCGTTATATTCTGGAGGTAGAAGAGGGAGTAACCCAGTTTCCTCAGGAATCTAGCTAGCGTATCGTAGAAGACATAAGTTCTCGCATGTCCTAGGTGCGAGTAATCGTATACAGTCGGTCCGCAGACGAACATGAAAACTCTCCTTCCAACCAGGGGTTCGAAGGGCTCGAATCTCCTCGTGAGAGTATTGAAGACTACGAGATCAGCAAAGACGGTCACCCATAGCGAGCACCCGAGCTAAGGAACTGCAGCACTTATAAAGTTTTCCTGAGGGGGAAGGGTGTGAGATACCCGGAGCTGCGCGAGAGTATCTTAATATCCGCAGCCTTCCTCTCAGTTACAGCAATAATTCTCCTTCTAACGGGAGCCATAAGCTTAGAGATTCCTGCTTCTAAGGAGAAGAAAGTGGGGACGATAAAGCTACCAGATCCAGTGCTCAAGGGCTCTATCTCAGTTGAGGAAGCGATAAGCAAGAGGAGATCGATAAGGGAGTATAAAGATGAGCCCCTGAGATTGGAGGAGCTAGGCCAATTGCTATGGGCCGCGCAGGGGATAACATCTCCAAAGGGATTCAGGGCTGCCCCGAGCGCTGGAGCTACTTATCCCCTCGAGATCTACGTCTCGGTGAAGGAGAGAGGTGTAATCGGGCTGCCAGCTGGTATCTATCACTACGATCCTTTCGATCACTCCTTAACTCTTATTAAGGAGGGTGATCACTCCCTAGAAATTTACAGAGCATCCCTGAACCAGGAGTGGGTCAAGGAAGCTCCTATCTGCATAATAATAGCGGCCGATTTCAGCAGGACTACCTCCCGTTATGGTACTAGAGGGGAGAGATATGTTTACATGGAGGCCGGTCATGTGGGCCAGAACATATACTTACAGGCCACGGCCTTGGACTTAGGTACCGTAGCTGTGGGAGCCTTCTACGATGATCAACTGAGGTCGATAATAGGTTGCGAGGAGGCTCCGATATACATATTCCCGGTGGGGAGGAAGTGATGTTTATCCTAGATCATCATTCCCTGGGCTACATCTCTCTCTGGTATGGAGCAGCTACGCTAATGACGGGAATAATACTTCTGATCAACAGGAGGCCCATCTCAAAATATATGAGATATATTAGGCTCATCCACTTACTGTTGGGGGCTACCACAGGTCTGCTCGGCATCCTCACCTATCTAGCTGCCACTTAAGGCTTAGGCGGTGGATAGCTACTCGTATCCTCATAGAACCATAATAAGGTCTCGCCGTCCGAGAGGAGGTACTTATCAGCGGCTACAGGCCCGAGCACCCAGCCCATAGATCTGTCCCAGTACCACCACATCCAGTACTTGGACCCCTCATTCCTCACGCCGTTTATCGAATTGACGAAGCACCCCATCCCCGGGTACTCAGTGTAGTTGACGGATGCGACGCTCTTAGTCGCTTCTAAGAGAGTAGCTCCCTTCCTCAGGACAGTTGAGTTGTGCCATTCAGTCCTATTATCATATCTTATCCCTATGTTCACCCTTATCTCTCTCTCCTGCCCTCTCATCACTTCATTCGCGTAGAGGGATGTGGCCACGACTCCCCAGATGAAGAACAGCACGACCAATGCCTTGAGGACCCTCTCGCTCATACGCATCATGGATGGATTATCCATCCATAATGCTTATAAAGTTTACGTTCACCTCATGATGGCTTGATGGTGCTGAGCGAACTGAGATCGGCATTTGAGAGGCTCCCAGGCCCTCTACCGAATTATAACCTACTGCATGCGATCCTCCTAATGCTAGCTCTGGAGGAGGGCCCCTGCGGGAGGAAGAGGATATCATCTATTATCTCTCTAGGCGAGGGGAGTGCGAGGAGCCTCATAAATAAGCTGAGGGATCTTAAATGGATAGATTGCGGGAAGGAAGGATGCTTCCTCACACCTCTCGGCAGGGAGAAGATTGAAGAGCTGAGGAGATGCCTTCTGGGACCTATGAAGGTCAGCTTGATGGAACTATTCAGAGGGGATGTCTACTTGACTTTGGTGAGATGCGTCAATTACCTCGATATCCTAGATCTCAGGGACGAGGCCGTCAGGTTCGGGGGGAAGGGGGCTCTGATATTCGCGGTGAGGGGGAAGAGGGTGATATTCCCGGAGACCGGGGAAGATCTATCGATATACGCTCCCAATGATAGCAAACTACTTGAAAGCTTGGGGGCCTCGGATGGCGATCTAATAATAATTGGGCTCTCTGAGGATCCCCTGATCTCTAAACTCTCCTCCTTAGGTGCATCTTTACTCGCGATCCAGGGCCCGAGGAAATAATTTAAAGCTATCATCACCATTGGCTGGGTGCGAAATTGAGCTGGTCCGTCCTCGAGGCATTGAGGAAGGATCCCGAGATCCTGAGGGAGAACCTGAGGAGGAGGTTCCTCCCCTTGGATATGTTAGAGAGGGCGATAGAGTTAGATAGGAAGTGGAGGGAAGCTGTGACTGAGCTGAATTCCCTCAGGGAGAGGAGAAATGAGATAAACAGATCCATACCCAGGGCAGATCCTGGGGAAAGGGAGGAGCTGATAAGGAAGGCTAAGGAGATAGGTGAGGAGATAGAGAGGCTCGAGGATGTGCTTGAGAAGCTATCCCAAGAGAGGGATTCAATTTTAATGTCAATGCCGGCTTTAATAGATGATAGCGTTCCAATTGGTCCCAATGAGGATTATAATAAGCCTATAAGGTTCTGGGGTAAGCCCAAAGTACCTAGGAGCAAGCTGGATTCCTTCATGGAGCAAACGAGGGGTTTCAACGTAGAATATGAGCTGATAGATTGGGAGCCGCTAGGTCACGCTGATGAACTCGAAGTCATGTTGAAGCAAGTTGATACAGTTAAAGCGGGACAATTAGCAGGTAGCAGGTTCTTCTACTTATTCAAGGATATAGTATGGCTCGAACAAGCATTAATACTTTTCGCTCTGGATAAAATAAGCAGGAAGGGGTTCATACCGGTCATACCTCCATATATGATGAGGAGGGATTATTACCTAGGCGTAGTTGACCTGAACACGTTCGAGGACAGCATATACAAGGTAGAGGGGGAGGACCTCTACCTCATAGCCACATCGGAGCATCCATTAGTAGCTATGCACGCTGGCGATACCTTCACAGAGGATGAGCTCCCGAGACTCTACGTGGGCTTGAGCCCCTGCTTCAGGAAGGAGGCCGGTACTCACGGCAAGGACACTAAGGGGATATTCAGGGTCCACCAATTCACTAAAGTAGAGCAGATAGTCTTCTCGAAGCCTGAAGAAAGCAAGTACTGGCATGAGAGGTTGATAGAGAACGCTGAGGAGATTTACAGGGAGCTGGAGATACCCTACAGGATAGTGAATATAGCATCGGGTGATTTGGGAGCCAGTGCTGCGAAGAAATACGATTTGGAGGGATGGTTCCCAGCTCAGGGTAAGTACAGGGAGTTGGTGAGCTGCAGCAATTGTGTAGATTGGCAGAGCTACAGGCTCAGGATAAAGTTGGATAGGAAGGGCAGGAGGGAGTTCGTCCACACGCTGAACAGCACTGCATTAGCTACTACTAGGACTATAAGCGCTATAGTGGAGAATCACCAGAGGGAGGATGGGAGCGTGAGGATACCCAAGGCCCTCAGGAAATATCTTGAGATATTCGAGCAAGCCCCTAGGGAGGAGATAGTTCCGATAGAAAAAATATTGAAGGAATGATCAGAAGAATATCTTTCCAGGGTTCATTATGCCGTTCGGATCCAATAATTGCTTTATCATCTTCACCATCTCGACGTAACCCTCTCCCCTCACTGCCCTTATCTCCTCCAAGAATAGTTCCTTCTTGGCCAGCCCTATCCCGTGCTCCCCGCTTATGGCTCCTCCCAGCTTTATGGCGAGCTGTCCAGTCTTCACGAAGAGCTCCCTGGCTTTCCTCAATTGTTCCTCATCCCTAGGATCGAAGCATATATTCGGATGGAGGTTCCCATCACCAGCGTGACCGAATACAGGCATCTTCAACCCGTATTCCTTCCTCATCCTATCGAGCTCCTTCAAGGCTTCCATGAGTTTGGATAGCGGCACCGTTATGTCCTCGAGCAGCACCCCTGGGTAAGCTCTGGTGACAGCAGCGTAAGCTCCCTGCCTAGCTAAATACAGCTGCTCCATCTCCTCAGGATCATCACTAGCTCTCGTCCTCCCACCGCAATCCTTCATAACGCTCTCAACTTCTCTAGCTATCCTCCAAACGCTCTCCCTAGGCCCATCCACGTCAGCCATCACCATGCCCTCAGCTACCTCTATGTTATAGCCCAGCGATTCGTTTACTATCTCGATGGTCTCCCTGTCTAAGAGCTCCAATATCATTGGGACGTAACCCCTCCTCCTTATCTGGGAGATAGCCTTACCAGCGTCCTCTATCCTATCGAAGACGCCCAAAACCCTGACTACCTTCTCCGGGAGTGGATAGATCTTGAGCCAAGCTCTTGTTATGACCCCCAGCGTCCCCTCCGAGCCTATGAAGAGGGACATTAGATCGGGGCCCCACCTCCACTTGTAAACGGGCTCGCCTATCCTGACTTTCTTGCCCCCTGGGAGTATCACCTCCATCGCTAGGACCCAGTTCTTCATGACGCCGAACTTAGCTCCTCTCAGACCGCCCGCGTTCTCAGCTAATGAGCCTCCTATAGTCGCTATCCTCGAGCTGGCTGGATCTGGCGGGAAGAAGAAACCGTAGCTCCTGCAGGCCTTATCCACCTCCAGCACAGTAGCTCCTGCTTCGGCCATCACATAACCGTCATCTATATTCACCTCTATCTTATTCATCGGTGTGAGATCCAGCACAATAGCTCCTGGGGCCGCTGGAACGGAGCCGCCGCTGAGAGATGTACCGCTCCCCCTGGGGACTACGGGCACCCTCTCCCTGTTAGCCAGCTCCAAGACGGCCCTGACATCTTCCTCACTACTAGCTCTAACTACAGCAGCTGGAGGCTGTTTGAACTCCGTATATGCATCTACACCGTACGAATATAGTTCCTCGGGTTCAGTAAATATCTTCTCCTTCCCTATCCTCTTGCCCAACTCCGTGAGCACTCTTGCGTAGCTCATAATCTCACCCCTAAGGGATCGTCCCCGAGTATATAGCGTAAGCTCTCCCGTAAACTATGAGCTCCTGGACGTGGAGGCCCGCTGGGCACTCCTGGGAGCATCTACCGCAGAGGACGCATGTGTAAAGCCTATCCAAGACTTCCTTAGGCCTTACAGGATCTCCGCTCACTAAAGAGTTTATTAAGGTGACCCTTCCCCTGGAAGATCTGCTCTCAAGCCTATTCATCGCTTTAGAAGTTGGGCATTCCACGTTGCAGAAGCCGCACTTCTTGCACCTATCTGTCTCCATCTTGAGGACCTTCGATAAATCCTCCAAGCTCAGACTATCGAAATGAGGGCTCTTGGGGAAGACCCTGTACCTCTTAAAATTCTTCACTTCTCCCTCAACCCTCTCGGATCCCCTAGCTATGGCCTCAGCTATCAAGGAGGCGAGATCCTCCACTCCAACTCTTTGACCGATGAAATCGAACCCTGTCCTCAGCATCAGGATGCAAGCAGGGCATGAAGTCAGGACTAAGTTAGCTCCAGTCTTCTTGAGCTCCATAACTCTATCCAGGGCCACCTTCCTGGCTACAGGGGGTTGAGTGAGCTCCAATCCCCCATCTCCACTGCATCCCGTGAATATACCTCTCCTCTCAGGTTCAACGAGCTCAACTCCCTCTATCCTGGACAGGATGAACCTGACCTCATCCACGACACCCAGAGTCCTAGCTAAGTAGCAGGGGTCGTGATATGTTACCTTTATCCTCCTGCCGAGATCGAACTTGAGGCCGAGCTCGGCCATTCTCTCAGCTACTATCTCGACGAAATGGTAGCATTCTACATCCCATCCAGGGACGAACTCGGGGTAGTAGAGCCTGAAAGCCGTAGCAACTATGGGATCGAGCGTTATGATCTTCTTAACTCCCAGCTCCTTCAACCTCCTGTGAACCCAGTTAGCGTGCTCCTGGAACTCCCTCAGGAGGCCGTATGTGTGCAAAGCCACACCAGAAGGCGGTTCATCCTCGAAGAGGAATCCTATTTCAACCCCCAATCCTCTTAAAACTTTAACAGCATCTTGCAGAGCCTTCTCATACCTTCTGTTTATCCCTCCCCATAAACTGTTCATTCCCACGGTGTAGATACCTAATTTCCTCATTATAGGCCCTACCTTGGCTAGATGATTTATGTTCATCAGCCCTTCAACTCTCTTCAGGATCTTGAAGGCCCCCTCAGAGTATCCCATCACGGGATACATCTCGCCAGCGTAGAATATCGTTCCTTTGACGGGTCCCCTCTCGAGCAATCCTTCGGCCCACTTCACCCTCTTATCAGCCCCTATCCCTAGGACGTCTCCGACTTCCTTCGTATTCCTCGCAGCGAAGCTCACTACTTCGGGGACGATCGATCCCATGAGATCCCCTGATATAGTAGGTTGAAAAAAATATTAAATTTTGGTTCTTTTCAAGTACTGGGATCCGCTGAGGCCCCTGAAACTGTAACACAAAAGATAAGCCGTTTCTCTGGAGAGTTCGAGGTACTCTCAGATGAACTAGTAATCGCTTCAATTATTAAAGGGGGACGGACGAATCCTTTAAAAGCGAGATTCATCAATTCAAGGAGCTCATAATCCCTCAATGAGATCTCGCTGAAAAATATGCTAGCGGATCTTCGGATAGATGCCCGCTTAAGCATCATCTCAAGATTTCCTCTATTTCCCTCATCAAACGCTCCGCCATAGCTACGATCTCCTCCGCCTCCTTCCCGAAGATATCTGCTCTGTGATCAGCTTTCTTCCTCTGATCGAAAAGGAAGAGATAATTTGATTTGATCTCTTCGGCTTTTTCCCTCCCAGTTCTCCTCTCAATCTCCCTGAATAATGCGTTAGCTACCTTATCATCCCTCCTCGTCATCAAACCCGGTAAGAAACTCTCAACGAAGAGCCTAACGGCGAAATATGAGGCGGAGACAGCCTTATTATAGCACTCATGCTTCAGATCCTCCTTGGCCTCCCTCAGCAGTATCTCGGCTTTATCTAGCTTCGACATCCCTCCCACCTGAGCTCATGAATATCCTAACGGCTTCCTCATCCCCCTCATCCACCACCAATGGATTCAGCCTCTCTCCGCTCCTCACAGCGATCTCCATAACGATCTTCACATCATCCAGCGTGGGCTTCTCGATCACAACGAGCACATTCGAATCGTAAACCTGATCATCCGGGCTAGGAAGAGCTATTACTCTCTTCAAACGCTTGCCGAAGTGAAGCATCAGTCCCTCAGCGAACTTAACGTGCTCATAATTCCAATCGGCTTTAGGAATTTGGAAGGAGCTCATGAATATCCTAACGGCTTCCTCATCCCCCTCATCCACCACCAATGGATTCAGCCTCTCTCCGCTCCTCACAGCGATCTCCATAACGATCTTCACATCATCCAGCGTGGGCTTCTCGATCACAACGAGCACATTCGAATCGTAAACCTGATCATCCGGGCTAGGAAGTGCTATTACTCTCTTCAAACGCTTGCCGAAGTGGAGAATCAGTCCCTCAGCGAACTTGATGATCGAGGCCGTCCATCCCTCTGGCCCGCGCATCTCGAGCACTATGGGGAGCATCTATCTCTCACAGAGGATGAGGTAATAAAGGTGAGGTATCCCGCTGACCTTGAATGGCCTCTGTTCATAGCTGATATTACCTTTCCAGGATCGCTCCCCTCATCGAAATGGGAGCGAATTCTTATCGAGCCCTTGTGACGCGATTTATTGAGCGACTCCCCACGGCAAAGTTTTTATACTGAGGATGAACCTCAGGGAGGTGTGCAGCTTGAGGAGGGATCGAGAAACTTCTTAGCTGCTTGAGTCCCGAGGACTCTATTCATCCGAGCCCGGGAGGTGTCCCCCTTTGGTTAAAGTTATAATGCCCGATGGGACTACCTTGAACGCTGAAGAGGGGAAGAGGATTTTAGATGTGATACCTAGAGGTATAGGACTGATAGCAGAGGCATCAGGGAGACTTTTGGACCTCTCAACTGTAATAAGTGATGATCTAGGCGAGATAAGAGTTCTGGACTTCAACAGTAGGGAGGGAAGGGAGGCTTACTGGCACACCACATCTCACATATTAGCTCAAGCTGTCAAGAGGCTCTTTAAGGAGGCTAAGCTTGGGATAGGGCCTCCCATAGAGGAGGGTTTCTACTACGAGTTCGACCTGGGGGGTAAGACCTTCTCTCAGGAGGACTTGGAGCTGATAGAGGAGGAGATGAGGAGGATCGTTGAGGAGGATATCGAGATAGTGAGGGAGGAGATGAGGAGGGAGG